>MAAB01032308.1_pt1 | contig 89737 bp, 83 predicted proteins | sample 1115991 | NCBI WGS metagenome assembly MAAB01 (sample SAMN04961124, study PRJNA320927) | seawater metagenome | isolation source: sample BD02T18 sea water enriched with oil for 18 days | place: USA:Gulf of Mexico | collected 2013-07-27
TATCAAAGGACATCCATAATGCAGAAATAATTGTGGTAATAATAATTATAGCGAGGACAGCCACCCTCAGACCGGGGACGGAATAACGGAGGGAATCGAGGGCGACGACGAGGACACCCACCCTCAAACTTCCGATAACTGTGAGTATCGGAGGCGAGCGGATGCGCTCCAGACCCTTGATTTACAGATGGGGTAGGGGTAGAGAAGATCGACAATATAGAGCCTAGGGGGTATTTGGAGATAACAATTTATAGCAAAGATTGTTATTATGAGGGGGTTGTTAGCCAAATGAATGAGGTAGATACTATGAATGTATCACTGACACCAACGCTAGAATCTTATGTGAAACAAAAGGTTAAAGCTGGAATGTACAACTCTGTCAGCGAGGTTGTACGGGAAGCCTTAAGGTTGCTGGAAGAACGTGACACCATGCAAGCGATGAAGCTTGAGGCGTTAAGAGCAGACATTAACCACGGTATTGAGTCGCTCGAAGGTGGAGAGGGTAAAGCGCTGGATGTGGAAGCCATCAAAGCCCGAGGTCGAGCGATACTAGCGGCAAGTAAAGGATGATGGCGAATGCCCCAATGTATTACATCACCAGAGGCGGAAAGGGACTTGCTGGAAATCTGGCTGTTTGTTGCTGAGGACAGTCCCATAAATGCTGATCGATTTATTGATAAGCTAAATGAGAAGGTACAGCGACTCGCAGAGTTTAGTGATATTGGCGTTAACAGGCCAGAGCTTGGAAAGGACATTCAAAGCTTCGTGGTTGACCGTTATGTGCTGTTTTATCGCTCGTTAAATAATGGTATCGAACTGATTAGAGTGTTGAGCGTATCAAGGGATATTAGCCAGGTGTTTTAACCCTCAACAGTAAAAAAGACCATAAGTATAAATAGCGAGTATAAATAGCGAGGACACCCACCCTCAAATTTCTGATAACTGTGAATACCGGACGCTTGGGCGTATGGTGATGCTCTCGTTGAAATGAGTGTCCTCCTCAATAACGAGGACAGCCACCCTCAAACTTCCGGTAACTATGAGTATCGGACTAAGGTAGCAGGGCAAGAGGTGATATATGTGAATGGCATAAATCGTCTAAATCACCCCGTTTCTTCTTTCTGAATTCTAAAAAATGCAAAGATAACAATGGATTATCACACTGAACAATTAGAAGAAGAGATTAAACATATACCAAAAGAGCACTTGCCGGCCTTATTTAATATTGTTCATAGTTTTCGTGAAAGTGTTGGCTTACAAGATGATGTGTTAGATAAGGCTAAGTGCCGTGAAGCTATCGATATGGCGTTAGCAGAGTCAGAGCCCGAGAAGGCATTCGACAGAAATGCTTGGTTGGCAAAAGTTAAAGGGCAGTTGAAAAACAAGGCGCCGGATAGTCAATGAGTATTGGATGAGGGGTGTATGGCTATCTTGGAATATCTTCCTCCTCTAAATGTCGCCGCTTATGAATGACGGCTAGCACTTCAATGAGGTTGTCAGATTTGATTTCGTATAAAATTCGATAGGAGTAAAGCCTCAGCTCTCGTACGGCATCATTGTTTAGTTCAGCTACCGTACGCCCTTTACGGGGTAGCTCATCAAGGCCAATGGTTTTTTGTACTAGCTCTTCACTGACACGTTTGGCGTATAGTGGTGAATCCTCAGAAATATAATCGTGAATGTGGCGAAGCTGGGCTTTTGCGTGGTGAGACCACTTCACCATGATTGGATATCCTTGAGCACTTCTTTGGCGGACTCGGTTTTGCCTTCGCTTGAGTCCTTTTGGCCGCGCCGGATATTCTCCAGCACATAAAGCCGATACATGATCTCTTCAGTGCCGACTGTATCAGGTAGTTGTTGAATGGCATTGAGGGCTTCTTGCTTTGCATTTTGTGTTTGCATGGACGGTTTCTCTTAACTTTGAAGCTAATTCTACAGGAGGCCTTTTAATTGCCTGTTTGGTGGAGTTCCTGCTCTGGGGTTGATACTTGTTTATCTTCGAACATCTAGCTGGCAGCTTCAAGCTTTATTACAGTAAATGGAATAAGGGCAATGAAAGGAAGAATAAAAGGTGTGAGAATAACGATGAGAATAACGAGGACAGCCACCCTCAAACTTACGGTAACTGTGAGTATCGGACTTAATTGATGTAAGGCATATGTCTTGCATATGTTGATCTGAGCTGGTAATCTTAACAAGGTCATATTTCGGCTTATCGAGGTTCTCATGCGCACAGTGTCAATATTTAAAAACGGTAAAAACCAAGCAGTAAGGTTGCCCAAAGATATGGAATTTGATGGTGTCAGTGAGCTTGAAATTAAAAAGGATGGCGATGTCATTATCTTAAGCCCAGTACGGCCAGATTGGCTGTCCCTTAAGGATCTTGATAAAGCAGATGATGGTTTTATGGATGAGCGTACTGACGTAATGGATGACGAAGGGCGATTTGAGTTATGAGCAAGACGTTCATGCTAGATACGTGTATCTGCAGCTTTATTATGCGAGAGCACCCAATAAGTGTATTGCAGAAGTTACAGAAAGAAGTGAATAAGCAGAAAAAAATTGTTGTCTCTGCAATCACTTACGCAGAGATGCGTTTTGGAGCAATAGGAAAGAAAGCGTCACCAAAACATAACGTATTGGTTGATGAATTCATGATTCGATTAAATGGTGTTTTGCCTTGGGATCAAGCTGCTGTTGATGCGACTGCGACTGTTAAGAAAACACTTAACGATGCCGGGACTCTAATTGGCAGTAATGATATGGCGATTGCAGGTCACGCGATCGCAGCTGGCTGTATTCTCGTAACGAATAATACGAGAGAGTTTCAGCGCGTTGAAGGGCTGGTTTTTGAAGATTGGGTAAATCACTAGGGAATAGCTGGAATCAACAGCTAGTCACTTAAATTGACAGGCTTTAGCAATACAATTAAACTCTTCTTTTTGCTGTATGTAATTACAGTTATGGATTTGGAGGTTAAGGATGACTAGAGCCCGTAAGGAATTAATAAGCTTAGAGGCAACACCGTATTATCACTGTGTTTCACGTTGTGTGCGCAGAGCCTTTTTATGCGGAGAGGATCGGTTTACCGGTAAATCATATGAGCATCGTCGAGAGTGGATAGTTGAGCGTTTACGTTTACTAGCCGACGTGTTTTGTATTGATGTTTGTGCTTATGCGGTGATGAGTAATCATTGGCATGTGGTTGTTAAAGTCGATAGTGAGAAACAAAAGCAACTCTCAAACCAGCAGGTAATTGATCGCTGGCGACAGCTATATTCAGGGAATGTGCTTATTGGCAGGTATTTATCTGGTGTAGAGATGACCAAGCCTGAGCTGGATGTGGTTGATGAGGTTGTCGATAAGTGGCGTGAGCGTTTGTGCGACATTAGCTGGTTTATGCGAGGAGTGAACGAAACTATTGCCAGAGAGGCAAACGCAGAGGATCAGTGTACTGGTCGTTTTTGGGAAGGTCGATTTAAAAGCCAGGCTTTACTTGATGAAGCGTCGTTGCTAGCGGTTATGGCATACGTTGATTTAAACCCAATTCGGGCTGCTATGGCAGAGACACCTGAAGACTCAGAATTCACATCAATTCAGAGCCGAATACAGAATGATGATGAGCATTTAGTGTCTTTTGTTGGGGGTTATAAGATTGGAAAACCAAAAGGTATTCCATTCGAGTGGATGGATTATCTAGAGTTAGTTGATTGGAGCGGGCGAGTTGTTCACCCGAAAAAGAAAGGGTTCATCAATAGCAGGCAGCCGCCGATACTTCGACGGCTGGGGTTGGATGAATTTAGTTGGCAAAGTTGTTTAGATGAATTGCCCTTGTTGGGGCAGCAGTCACTGTGTATTGAAAGGCTTCTTAAGTCTGATCGCCAACGTGCTGCGTAATAATCTTAGGGCGTTGGCAGTATCTTGAAGTTATGTTTGTAAGGATTGCGAGTTTTGAATACATATAAGTTGCCTGTAGTAAAAACATTTACCGAAGCACTTGCGTTGCCACTAAAGCATACTCGAGCTTTATGTAAAGTAGGAATGCCCTTGGTTGTTACCTATGCACTTTTATTGGGTTTTGTTGAACTCTTAGGTAGTGAGCTTTTTTACAAGGCGGAAGGTTTTAGCTGGGAGGATATACTTGGATGGAAACTAGGAGTAATGGTTGTTTTAGGCTTGATGTTTTTTATATCATTTATAGTCGCTATTGTTGGCTGTCACCGCACGTTTTTATTAGACTCAAAGGTAGCGACAAATACTAACCTGTTTGGTTGTGACAGGGTCGCTTAGTATACCCCTCTCTTATTGTGCATCGCGGTGGTCGTTGGAATTGTTAACGAAAAAGTAATTTTAATTCAGGTGGTTTTAGGAGTAGTCGAATGGTTAAGGGAATCGTAAGTGTGTTTTTGGTCTTCTTGTTGCAGGGCTGTGGGAGTGGTTCGAGTAATGGGACAGGGGGAGAGTCGGATGATAGGGACAATAACACTATTGATCCCTACCTTGGCGTGTGGGAAAAAACTTGCAGACTAGTCGATAGCGAGACGTACGCCTATTGGCAATTGATTTTTATAACCGCAGGCCCTAATAGTGATCAGTTGAGAGCGATATTTACTATATATCAAATTAATGATGCGCTCTACAGAATAGAGACGCTTAGTATCACCGACAATAGTATTGAAGGTGTGAATAAGTATTTTAGCGATAGTCAGTGCGAAACACCGCATGAGTTTGTAGATGATCTGATGGAAACGATTAGTCTGGCTAACGTTGGCGGAGAGTTTATTCATAGGAATGAATGGGTGTCGTTGAATGGTTGGCCATATGTAGAATATGTAGTGTTAGAAAATCCATTTATACAAGGTGCAATTCGTAATTTGCATAATGTTGATGATTTTCTATATGTTGTTAAAGAACAACCTGACGGTGAATTCGTTGTTGATTTTAATGACTATTACGAACGTTAAAGGCGCGGCCTCTGCGTATTGAGAGACGTCTTAAGTCAGCTCGTCAATGTTCAGTGTGAAAATGTAATAAATCTACTAAGGGAAATTAAATGAATCTTCGAAAGTTGGCAGTACCTATCGTTATAGCATCAGCAACAATATTAGGGGGCTGCACTGTTCCAATGGTAAAGGTTGGTGGTTATGAGGGGTTAACCCGGGTTGGCGAAGGCAAAGCAACAGTTTATGTTTATCGGGAACAGAGCTTTGTCGGTGCAGCCAATACTTACGATGTGCTTATTGATGAGATAAATGTTGGGGCGCTAGAGGACGGCTCGTTTATTCAAACTGATGTAGAGGCGGGCGCTAAGGTTGTTCGTACCGATACGGGTATGGGTAGCGGAAGTGAGGTTACGTTTGAGAAAGGTCATATTTATTGTATGAAGTTAACACTAAACTTTAATATTTTAATGAAGAGTGCAGATATCAACCCTGCTAGCCTTGATACTTGTAAAGCTGAAATAGCACCATTGAATTATGTTATGAAAAGAGACGAGGCTAAAGCACTTGGACTTATTAAAAAACGACAGTCTATTTTTTGACAAGGACTGAATGGCAGGGTGATCGGAGAAAAAGGAAGGTATGGTTCTTTGTAAGGAATGTCAGCAGTCGCTATGAACTAAATATGTCATCCAGGCGGCTACTCGCCCTAAGGATGAATGTGGGGGGAGCCACCCTAGTGCTAGTGTCTGCCTCTCGCCCTTCTCCAATCGGACGGGGCTCTTTTTGAAATTTAAATATAGAGAAATTGAAAATGAAAAAGGTAGTTATAATTACACTTTTGATGTTAACAACTATAAGTTCAGTATATGCAGGGGAATCTTGGCACACATCTAAGATAGAGAAAATTTACCCGTTATCAACGGGTGACTTTGTTATTATTTTTACAAATCCAGCAGAAGGGTGTTTGCATCCTAATGGATACCATTATGTAACGATTAATGAAAGTGGTGTGACAGCAGAAGGAATCAGAAATATGTTGTCTGTTGCATTAACTGCTGGCACTACAGGAAAAGAGATCACTGCAAACTTTGAAAACACTAGTGCCACATGCCCAATTAACAGATTGATAGTTACGTTTTAATTGACGTGTAAGGAATAGCTAGGGAAGTCCTAAAGACGACGGCCTCTCGCCCATTATAGTCATACGTACTAATAGTTTAAAAAAGGAAATAGAAATGAAGAACGTAGTTGTAACAATGTTGATGTTGATCGTTTGTTTACCCTTGTCACAAGTTTTGGTAGCAGATACATGGATGGGTGCTAAAAAAGTTGTTTCCGTACAGCTAGTACAGACGGGGGGGATGATAATTTATTTTGATTCTGAAGTAAGCCCTACATGTACGACTGCAGGAACCTCTTCCCTATATATTTACCCCGACCAAGTCGGTGTAACAACAGATGGTGCAAAAGCATTTTTGTCTGCGTCCCTGACAGCTTTGTCGACGGGTATGTCTGTTGATGTAATGTATGATGATTCAGCCACGCATTGTTGGGGGAAGTATCTTGTTATTAAAAAATGACGGGGGCAGTAATAACAATGTGATGTGTGCACTGCCAAAAATCGAACAGAAGGGAAGAAGAATGAAGAAATATTTATGCATAGTAGTAATGACACTGCTTGTTTCTGGTTGTGCCATTGGGCCGCAATATATTGATCCTAAACCAGCAGGTTCAGGAATGGCATTAGTGTTTTTTATGAATAGTTATGATACCCAAGGAGGCTTTTGGGGGACAGATTTTTTAATAAATAACAAAAAGGTAGTGAATATACACATGAGTGGATATTCATGGGTGTACCTAAATGAAGGTTACTATACTGTCGGCGCATCAAATTTAAACGTTGGAAAAAAGATAGAAGCTGGAAAAAAATACTATTTTGCGTACCGACAGCATGATTTTAGATCTGGAGCATATAGCGGGTCATACAAAACGGAATTACGTGAGGTAGATCCAATAAAGGGAGGGGAATATATTAAAGAGTATCGTTACACCCCTTCAGACTTAGAGGTATTAGGAAATATAAATGCTCAACGAATTTAAAGTGTAGGTGCCCGTTAAAAGGAGAGAATCCCTAAGTTGTCAAAAACTTATGGTGGCTTTAAGGGGGGAGTAATGCCAGTTAGAATGTTTTTAGTGTCGCGTCGTATTAATATAAGGATTATTAAATGAATAAAATTATCATAGTTGTTCTTTTATTGGCTCTCGGTGGGTGTGCTGCGCCTGCAGCGTACAATTTTTCGAGGGGTGAGTTAACGACTCAAGAATTTGGAGTGGTTAAAGGTAGTTACAACTTAATGGATGAATGGGTTGGAGTTAGCATCGCTGGGTTCGTGAAGTCTGGGGGGGCGATGAATACAATGGCTTAATGGATGTCATTTTTGGTTATCCAAGAACAATAAATTTAACACCAGGTGAATATCAAATCACAATAAGATGTTCAGGCTATTATACATTTGCTAACCCTAAAATTAGACTGAAAGTTGAGGCTGGTATGGTTTACGAGGTTAAATGTAAGGATATTGGTGAGGATAAAGTCCTAGCGTATATAAATAAACAATACTTTAGGTCAGAGAATATTTAAGGTGGCCGCTACTGCAATGCCATGATTGGCCTGTAGATCATTTATAACCAAAGTACCACTACATATAGGTTATTAACCTAAAGCCACCGAGAATAAACCCCTTTCTATCAATAGCCTCTTGTACACTATAAGTAATCAATACGTAGTTAGAATGGCGTGTTTAGTGGGGTATGCAGATGTCTTTGGAATGTACGTTGTCAAATGATGACCAAGACTTGACTATTAATATGGCAAGACGCTTTGATTGTAATTTGGTGCAAGATTTCAAAGAGACTTATACCCCTGAAAAGCCGGGATTGAATTATATTATTGATATGAGCACCACTGAGCACATGGATGTAGCCGCCTTAGGTATGTTGTTAAATATTCGCAAGGCGTTGGGCGGTGATACGGCGATATCAATCATTAATTGCCGGCCCAACATCAAAAAAATCCTGTTGATGTCTAAGTTTGATCGTAAGTTTATCATTGAGTGACATACCCCTTTACCGAGATTGTTCACTGGCTTCTAGCTTGGGGTTGTGCTGGGCAAGGATTGATCTAAGTCAAGCGTTTGAATTTGATTGTTACTAAACGTTGGGATCGGTTTGCAAGGCTTTTCAGGGTGTTATACTTCTGGTAAATACTACACGCCAGGTGTATTCATACTTGCCTGGTTAACAGAGATTGGGGATATTTTTGAAAAATCTACAGCATTTATTTGATAACAACATGGAATGGGCCAAGGACATCCATGAGAAGAATCCAGATTTCTTTAGTGATTTATCGAAGCAGCAGAACCCTGAGTATCTTTGGATTGGCTGTTCGGATAGTCGTGTACCAGCCAACCAGATCGTTAATTTACCCCCTGGCGAGGTTTTTGTTCATCGAAACATAGCCAACGTGGTGGTTCATTCTGACCTTAACTGTCTTTCGGTTATTCAGTATGCTGTTGAAGTATTGAAGGTTAAACACATTATCGTCTGTGGGCATTATGGTTGTGGCGGTGTGAAAGCGTCGATGGAAGATGATGATCATGGTTTGATCGATAATTGGTTGTGCCATATTAAGGATGTTGAGCGTTTTAATGTAAACGAGCTAGAAAGTCTAAGTGACTGTGAAAAGCTGGACAGGATGTGTGAGCTCAATGTGGTGGAGCAGGTATCCAATGTTCGCAATACCAGTGTTGTGAGGAATGCCTTAAGAAATGGAGTCGAGCTGTCCGTCCATGGTTGGATTTACAACATCAATAACGGCATATTGAAAGACCTGGATGTTTGTTAATCTGCTTTGTGGCTTTTCAACAATGCCAGCATTGCTTGGGCTGCATTTGATAACGAGTGTCCAGGGTGATATAACACGCCCAAGTCACGTTTTACGTTGAAACCGGGAATAACTAACTGTTCGATATCGTTATCAATCATTGCACTGGGAAGCACACTCCAGCCGAGTCCAATAGAGACCATCATTTTTATGGTCTCTAAATAGTTGGTTGAAATGGACACGTTGGCGTTGAGATTTTGTTCCTCAAATAGAGCTTCCACCAATCTTCTTGTGAATGTCGTCTCACTCGGCAAAATTGCAGTGTGGGCTGATAAGTTTTGTAGTGTGAGTTTGCCCATTTTTGTCAGAGGGTGGTCTTGTCCTACAACGATGGACAGGGGATCTTCCCATATGTGCAGTATTTCTAATGGTGCGGGGTCAGTTAATGGAAGTGTTACTACGCCAAGCTCAAGTTTGCCCTGCATGATCAAGTCATAGGCTTGTTCTGAGTCAATAAACTTCAAGTCCATTTCTACATTGGGGTACTGAGTGGTGAATTGCCGTAAAACGATAGGTAATCTGTGTAGCCCGATATGGTGAGAGGTTCCCATCGATAGCGCCCCTGAGACTTCTCCAGATAAATTGCTCATTGCGCGGCGTGTTTCTTCTATTTCTCTTAAGATGCCATTGGCTCGCGGAAGTAGGGCATTCCCTGACTCTGTTAATACAACATTTCTGCCAATCCGATCAAAAAGCTGACAGTGCAAAGATTGCTCTAGCCCTGATATACGCTTGCTTATAGCGGGTTGTGTGATGAACAGTTTTTCTGCCGCTAACGAGAATGATTGATATTCGGCGACCATTACAAAAGCTTTTAATGCGGGAGTGTCCATGAGCTGTACTGTTCCGGGTGGTATTTTAAGTGGTATTCCAAAAAGTTATCCAAACTATAATAAATATAAATTGGAGTTATGCGTTGGTCAAGGATAGTATTCGATTACACAATCTTGATTACACACATAGCTTTTGAGGGTACACCCATGGCGGGCAAGACGTTATACGATAAATTATGGGAAGCGCATTTGGTTAAAGAGCGCGATGATGGCACTGCTTTAATTTATATTGATCGACACCTTATACATGAAGTGACATCACCTCAGGCGTTTGAGGGTCTTCGTATAGCGAATAGAAAACCATGGCGTTTGGATACTAACATTGCCACACCTGATCATAATGTACCAACTACTGATCGAAGTGTCGGGATCGAAGACCCCGTTGCTCGTATTCAGGTACAGGCGTTAGATGACAACTGCGATGAGTTCGGTATTTTAGAGTATAAAATGAACGACCCTCGTCAGGGTGTTTTACATGTTGTTGGTCCAGAGCAGGGCGCAGCATTGCCTGGTATGACTATTGTGTGTGGTGATTCTCACACCGCAACACACGGCGCCTTCGGAGCGTTAGCTCACGGTATTGGTACGTCTGAAGTTGAACACGTATTGGCTACGCAATGTTTGATTCAAAAGAAAATGAAGAACATGTTGATCCGTATAAACGGTGATGTGGGTTCTGGTGTTACGGCAAAAGACATTGTATTGGCGATTATTGCAAAAATTGGCACTGCGGGTGGTACTGGTTTTGCGATTGAGTTTGCCGGTGAAGCCATAGAAGCACTTTCTGTTGAGGGCCGTATGACCGTCTGTAATATGGCGATAGAAGGTGGTGCTCGTGCGGGTATGGTTGCGGTGGATGATATCACTGTCGATTATTTTAAAGGCAGAACTTTTGCACCTAAGGGTGAGCTTTGGGATCAGGCTGTTCAGTCATGGAGAGGTTTTTACTCTGATGATGATGCGGTGTTTGACGCTGTGGTTGAACTTGAAGGTGCGGAGATTATCCCTCAGGTGAGTTGGGGAACGTCTCCAGAAATGGTGGTTGCTATTGATCAGGCATTACCTGATCCAGAGACAGAATCAGACCCTGTTAAAGCGGAAGGTATGCGAAGAGCGTATCAATACATGGATTTAAAGCCGGGCATGACTATGGGGGATGTTGTTCCTGATCGTGTGTTTATCGGTTCATGTACTAACTCTCGTATTGAAGATTTGCGATCTGCTGCTGAGATTGCCAAGGGCCGTAAAGTGGATGCAAAGGTGCTTCAAGCGCTGGTTGTGCCAGGTTCAGGTTTGGTTAAGAAACAGGCTGAAGAAGAAGGGTTGGACAAAATCTTTATTGAAGCCGGTTTCGAATGGCGTGAGCCGGGTTGCTCTATGTGTTTGGCAATGAATGCAGATAAATTGGGTGATGGCGAGCATTGTGCTTCTACATCGAACCGGAACTTCGAGGGTCGCCAGGGGTATGGTGGGCGGACTCACTTAGTGAGCCCAGCTATGGCTGCCGCAGCGGCAGTTTCTGGGCGTTTTGTAGACGTTCGTGAATTATTGGCGAATAACTAGGAGCAATATAATGGAAAAGTATGAAAAATTTAGCGGTATTGTTGCTCCATTAGATCGAGCCAATATCGATACGGATCAGATTATCCCGAAGCAATTTTTAAAATCCATCAAACGTACAGGGTTTGGTCCAAACTTGTTTGATGAGTGGCGCTATCTTGATGAAGGTTTGCCTGAGCAGGATTGCAGTGGCCGTCCATTAAACAAAGAGTTTGTGCTAAACCAAGATCGTTATCAGGGTACGTCTGTGATGGTGGCGCGTAAGAATTTTGGTTGTGGTTCAAGCCGGGAACATGCTCCTTGGGCGTTAACAGATTTTGGATTTAAAGCGGTTATCGCACCTAGCTTTGCCGATATATTCTTTAATAATAGTTTCAAAAATGGGTTGTTACCTATTGTTTTATCGGAAGAAATTGTTGATGAGTTGTTTCAGGGTGTTTTTGGGGCAGAGGGCTATTCACTAGAGGTAGATTTGGCTAACCAGGTTGTTAATACGCCTGATGGAAAGTCAATTCCGTTTGATGTTGATCCGTTTAGAAAACACTGCTTATTAGAAGGTTTGGATGATATCGGTATTACGTTAGCGGATGCGGATGCGATCAAAGCGTTTGAATCAAAACACGAGGCTGCAGCACCGTGGGTTTTTAACGTCATCAAAGCAGAAGCTGCGATTAAATAGCTAAATTGAAACGACTTGATTGAAACGGCTTGATTTAAATAGAACAGGGATAAGAAATGACTAACAATGTATTGGTTTTACCAGGTGACGGAATTGGCCCAGAGATTGTGGCGCAGGCGGTTAAAGTCCTTGAGTTAGTAAACTCTCAGGATAACTTGGATTTAACTATTGATGAGGCGCTACTAGGGGGCGCAGCCATTGATGCAACAGGTGGGCCTCTGCCTGAAGACACAATGACTAAAGCAAAGGCTTGTGACGCAATCTTACTTGGTGCTGTTGGTGGGCCCAAGTGGGAGTCTTTGGATATGGCAATTCGCCCTGAGAAAGGCTTGCTAGGGATTCGTTCTGAGTTGGGGTTGTTTGGCAACCTTCGCCCTGCAATGTTATACCCACAGCTTGCTGATGCCAGTAGCTTGAAAGCAGAATTGGTGTCGGGGTTAGACATTCTTATTGTGAGAGAACTAACGGGCGGCATCTATTTTGGTCAGCCTCGTGGGGTTCGCATTTTAGAAAATGGCGAACGACAGGGCTATAACACCTATGTGTATTCTGAGTCTGAGATTATTCGCATCGGTCGCTTAGCCTTTGAGTCTGCTATGAAGCGTGGCAAGCGGTTATGTTCTGTTGATAAAGCAAATGTGCTGGAAGTAACAGAATTGTGGCGTGAAATCATGGAAGATCTGTCCAAAGAGTATCCAGAGGTTGAGCTTAGCCATATGTATGTTGATAATGCAGCAATGCAATTGATTCGTGCTCCTAAGCAGTTTGATGTGATAGTAACGGGCAATATGTTTGGTGATATTTTATCGGATGCCGCAGCGATGCTAACGGGGTCGATTGGCATGTTGCCATCGGCTTCTTTGGATAAAAATGGAAAGGGTATGTATGAGCCTTGTCACGGTTCTGCCCCTGATATTGCTGGCCAGGGTATTGCTAACCCGTTAGCTACAATCCTTTCTGTGGCAATGATGTTGCGTTATACCTTTGGCTTTGGCGAAACAGCTGATCGTATCGAAAACGCGGTAAGCAGTGTGCTTGATCAAGGCTATCGTACGGGTGATATCTATACTGACGGAATGAAAAAAGCGTCAACTAGCGAGATGGGCGAGGCAGTTTTGGCTGCTTTGGGTGCTTAGATAGCTACTTGTGAATTAAGAATATAATACGTATTAGGAATAGAAAAAATGAGTAAAACATATGATATCGCAGTAGTTGGGGCGACCGGTGCTGTTGGCGAAACTATGCTGGAAGTATTGGCAGAAAGAGATTTTCCCGTTGGTAACCTTTATCTGTTAGCTAGCGCACGTTCTGCGGGTAAAACCCTTCAGTTTAAAGGGAAGTCCTACAAGATTGAGGGCTTGGCGGAGTTTGATTTTAGCAAAGCACAAATTGGGTTGTTTTCGGCTGGTGGAAGTTTGTCTGAAAAGTTTGCTCCCATTGCCGCAGAAGCCGGTTGTGTTGTTATTGATAATACCTCTCACTTTCGTTATGACGATGACATTCCGTTGGTTGTGCCTGAAGTAAACCCTGAGAAAGTAGGGGAGTACAAGACTCGAGGAATTATAGCCAACCCAAATTGTTCCACTATTCAGATGCTGGTTGCGTTAAAGCCAATATTGGACACTGTTGGAATCGAGCGAATTAACGTTTCTACCTATCAGGCGGTATCAGGCTCAGGAAAAGAGGCTATTGAAGAATTAGCGGTTCAATCACGGAATCTTTTGAGTGGCCAGCCGATTGAGACCAATGTGTACCCTAAGCAGATTGCCTTTAATGCTTTGCCTCACATCGATGTCTTCATGGAAAATGGTTATACAAAAGAAGAAATGAAGATGGTCTGGGAGACCAAGAAGATCTTTGGGGATGATTCTATCGAAGTAAACCCTACTTGTGTGCGGATACCTGTGTTTTATGGGCATTCAGAGGCGGTTCATGTAGAGACTAAAGAGAAGATTAGCGCAGAGAAAGTAACGGAGTTGTTGACCGCTGCTGAAGGCGTTGAGGTTATCGATGAGCGTAATGATGGCGGTTATCCTACTGCGGTAACTGATGCATCTGGAAACAACCCAACGTATGTAGGTCGAATTAGAGAAGACATATCTCACCCAAGAGGCATAAATATGTGGGTTGTTGCCGATAATGTGCGAAAAGGTGCTGCAACAAACAGTGTTCAGATCGCCGAAGTATTGATAAAAGACTATTTATAATTGATACTTAGCGCAATAAGATCAGGTAAGTTCGAGATGTTGGTGCCAACCACCTTAAGAAACTTCAGAATTAAGCCTGACTTTGCAGAATTGGAAGCTATCCTTATTAGGGGTAGCTTCTTGCAGCGTACCCAGAATAATAAATTGAATGTCTCTTTTTCTAAGAGACGATGTGTCTCCCAAAGTATTGAAAGGAATTGACTAATGATTCGAAAACTAACCGCAGCGTTGATTGGTGTCGGTGTAATGGTTCCGGGATTGGCCAATGCCCTTGGTTTGGGAGGGATAGAGCTCGATTCAGCATTAAGCGAGCCGCTAGAGGCACAAATACAATTGGTGCAAGTAAGAGAGCTTAGGCCAGAAGAAATATTGGTTAATTTGGCTACGGCAGCGGACTTTAAAAATGCGGGTGTTGAGCGTTTCCACTCGTTAACTGACGTAAAATTTGATGTTGTCGTATCTCCCGACGGCAAATCCTATATTAAGTTAAAAACACGTAAACCTATTCGTGAACCGTTCCTTAATTTTCTTGTGGAAGTTAATTGGCCTGCGGGACGTTTATTGCGTGAGTATACGTTGTTACTGGACCCACCTGTTTTCAGTGCAACAAAAGAAGCACCTATTTTAAAGGCTCCTTCTGTACCTGCACCTCAGCCTGAACCTAAGGTCGCGAAGGCACCAGCCCCAGCCCCTGTAGTTAAGGCACCTGCACCCGCAGTGAGTGCTCCGGCGCCTGTGGCTACACAAGCAGAGGCAGCTACGAGCGGCGAAGGTCGTACCTATGGCCCAACAAAGAGTAGCGATAGTTTATGGGCTATTGCCCGCGAGCTTAGACCATCCTCATCTGTCAGTATCCAGCAGACAATGGTAGCGATACAGCGGTTAAACCCCGATGCGTTTATAAACGGGAACATTAATTTATTGAGAAAAGGCCAGGTATTACGTGGCCCTTCTGAAGGTCAGGTTAGAGAGTTAAATTCAAGAGAGGCTATTGCACAGGTAGCCCAACAAAACCGAGAGTGGAAGGATAGAGTTTCTAAAAAGAGTGGTCGTGTAGCGGAAGCTCCGCAAATAGATACATCGGGTCGTGCAGTAGAAAATATAGCCCCTGAGCCTTCAGATACAGGGGCGCATCTAAAGCTTGTTTCTGCATCTAATGCTGTTGATGCAGATAGTGGTCAAGGTGGTGCCGGTGGTGCTAATACCGCTGCGCTGCGTGGTGATCTGCAGGTCGCCGAGGAGCAAGTAGATCAATATCGTTTGGCTACTGAAGACCTAAAGGTTAGAAATTCTGATCTAAAAGAACAATTAGACACCAGTGATAAAGTCATTGGATTGAAAAACGAACAAATCGTTGCCCTTCAGGTCAGGCTTGCAGAGCTTGAGAAGGAAATGCAAACGGCGAAAGATAAAGCTGGTGCTGCTGGTACTACCGAAGAGGCTGGATCTGTTGAGGTTGCTGAAGAGAGGCTATTGTTGAAGAAACTGAGATTGCTGAAGAGGCAAGTCAGGAGCCAGTAGATTTTAACTACGAAGAAGCTGCTCAAGAGCAGGCTGCGCCGGAAGCGGAAGCTCCGGAACAAGCCATTGTTGTTGAAGAGACGGTTCAAACACCTGTTGAAGCAGAAGCTCCAGTCGTTAAAGAGCAGCCCAAACAGGAAGATTTCTTAACTACGTTAACGTCCAACCCTATTTATTTGGCTGCCGGTGGTGGCTTGCTTTTGATTCTTATCGTCGGTGCAATGTTGGCGGGACGTAAGAAGAAAGAAGGGGATGATGTAGCAGATTCACTTACTGATGACTTTAGTCTTGATGGCATTGGTGGTGCAGATGTAGAAGATGCACCCGATAGCTTTGATGAACTTGAGGCGGATAGCTTCCCTGAAGATGACGTGGCACCGGAAGAGGCAACTGTTCCACAAACTGCCGATGTTATTGGGGAGGCTGATATTTATATTGCATACGGTCGCTTCCCTCAGGCAATTGAGATGCTGGAGAAGGCTGCAGAGAATGAGCCGGATCGCCCTGATATTCGATCTAAGCTTTTAGAAGTTGCTGTTGAAGCTGAGGATGTTGAAGTATTTAAGCGCCATGATGCAGTGCTTCAGACTGTGGGTAGCCATGATCACTTAGCTAAGGCCGCTGAATTACGCAGTAAATTGTCTATTGATGATGAGGTTGGTGAAGAGACAGCCGTCATGTCAGCTGAAGATTTAGGGTCTACTGACTTTAGCGCAGATGGTGGTGACGATTTGGGCTCCATGGACTTCGATATGGATTTGTCTGTTGATGAGGAGCCGGAGATTGAAATTCCCGATGCTCTGGATTCAGAAGAGTCCGTACTTAGCGAAGATTCGTCATTGGATTTTGACCTCGATTTTTCCGAAGAGGAACCAGTTGAAAGTATTGAAAGTGACGACATTTCTCTTGATGTAGATGAAGGTGTAGAAGTTGCAGCTGAGATAGAAGCTGAAGTCGAGGTAGATGACGCTGAGTTAGATTTCTCTCTTGATGATGAAACCTTGGATCTTGATATAGACCTTGCGGAAGATGATTTGGATTTGGCGGAAGATGATCTGGAGTTTGATGCCGATTTAGATATTGATGTTGAGCCAATCAGTGATTTTGCAGAAGCAGAGGAAAGCTTGGATGTCGATCTAGGTGTTGAAGATGAGCTTGATATAGATGCTGAGCTTGATATTGATGTAGCGGAAAGCGATGTTTCTGAGAGTGATGATGGTTTAGAGTTTGATCTGGATGTTGATGCGGAGCTCGATTTATCGGAGTCAGCTTCCGAAGCTTCGGAGGTTAGTGAGCTAGAGTTGGATTCTAGTGCAGCCGCTCAACTTGCCGATGAACTTGATCTTGATGGCGACTTTGACCTTGATATAGATACCGCTGAAGATGATTTAAGTATTGATGATTCTCCTGGACTTGATGGTGGTGATGCAACGGTTATCATGTCTCCCGTTGTAGAGTCTGTTCCTGTGGTGGCTAAGGCGGCAAATGAGGATAGGGCAGAGGAAATGGACTTTCTAACGGATGCAGATGAAATATCGACAAAACTAGACTTAGCCCGTGCATATATTGATATGGGTGATCGAGATGGTGCTAAAGATATTCTAGATGAAGTGTTGATAGAGGGTACTAATGACCAGCAAGGTGATGCGAAAGAGTTGCTCGCCAAGCTTGGCTAAAAGGCCGCGTTAAAAAGATGGATTAAAAGGAGGGCGAAAGCCCTCTTTTTTTGTTTATAAAAGAGAGGAAATATGCGTATCGCAGTAGGTGTTGAATATGATGGCAGTCGTTATCATGGCTGGCAGCGTCAAGGCCATGATACGAACACTGTTCAGCAAAAACTAGACGAAGCTCTCAGCAAGGTGGCGAACTCTGAGGTTTCTGTTATGTGTGCCGGAAGAACGGATAGCGGTGTTCATGGTGTTGGTCAGGTTGCTCATTTTGATACCGATGTTGTGAGAACTGAGAAAGCATGGGTGTTCGGTGCGAATACAAATATGCCGCCGGATATTACAGTGCATTGGGCTGTGCCGGTATCTGATGATTTTCATGCCAGGTTTAGCGCGTTATCTAGGCGCTATCGGTATGTTATCTACAATTGTGCGGTGAAGCCGGGGTTGGCTAATAGATATATGACATGGGATTACCGTCCGTTAGATATCGAAAAGATGCAGGATGCTGCTAACTACCTAATTGGAACGTACGATTTTACGTCATTCCGGGCGGCGGGTTGCCAGGCAAAGCATGCTACGCGAGAGATTCAAATGATTCGTTTGTTTCGAAAAGGAGCTCTTGTTGTTATGGATATCCAGGCCAATGCATTTTTGCAAAATATGGTTCGTAATGTTGCGGGAGTGTTGATGGCGATAGGTGCAGGGCAGCGACCTGTGGAGTGGGCTCAGGAGGTTCTTGAGGCGAAGGATAGAACTAAGGGTGGGAATACCGCGCACCCCTATGGGTTGTATTTTATGAAGGTTGAGTATCCAGAGGAGTTTGCTATCCCCTATACGACGCCTGAAATACCCTTTATGCCGTTCTCTGATGAAATATATATCCCTCAAAAACTGAATGAACGTTGATGTAACCTAGTAATTCCGAAAAAGGCGCTTGTAGCGCGCCTTTTTCGTGCCCGACTGCGTTTTCTAGGGTAAACTGTTCCGCCTAAAATCAAACTCAATTTGTAGGTTTTTTTGTGGTTGTGCGTACAAAAATATGTGGTATTACTCGGTTGGAAGATGCGCTGGCAGCGGCAGCATCGGGTGCAGATGCGATCGGCTTGGTTTTTTACAAAAAAAGCCCGCGATATGTACCACCTGAAATAGCGGCTTCCATTATTGCTCAGTTACCGCCGTTTGTTACTACCGTAGGATTGTTTGTAAACGAGCCTGTGGATGAAATTAAACAAATACTCAATATTGTTCCACTGGATTTACTTCAGTTTCATGGCTCTGAAGTTGAAGCAGAATGTACCTGTTATAACCGACCTTACATCAAAGCTGTTGCTATGAAGCCAGGACTTGATGTGTTAAATGTTGTAAATCAATATCCCAGTGCTCAAGGTATTTTGTTGGATACTTATGATGTTGTGTTGCCTGGGGGAACCGGTAAAGCGTTTGATTGGAATAAAGTCCCCCAAAATTTAAACAAACCTATCATTCTAGCGGGCGGGTTAACCCCGGAGAATATCCGCCAAGCCGTTGATGTTGTTAACCCTTGGGCGGTTGATGTCAGTGGTGGCGTAGAAGAGAGTAAAGGTAAGAAAGACCATCGCTTAATACAAGCATTTATAGAAGGAGTTCACCGTGTCTGAGACACAGCAGAAACAGTATCTTAATACCCCTGATGCACTCGGTAATTTTGGCCCCTACGGCGGCCGTTTTGTATCAGAAACGCTGATGGCTGCGCTTGAAGATTTAGAAGCGCTTTACGATCGTTTATCTAATGACCCTGAATTTATTGCCGAGTTTGATCGGGATTTGGCTCATTATGTTGGGCGTCCTTCTCCGTTGTATTATGCTGAGCGTTGGTCGAATAAAATTGGTGGTGCGAAGATTTATCTGAAGCGAGAAGATCTTAATCACACGGGTGCTCATAAGGTTAATAATACTATTGGTCAGGCATTGTTGGCCAAGCATACGGGGAAATCCCGTATTATTGCTGAAACGGGAGCGGGCCAGCACGGCGTTGCGACAGCAACGGTAGCAGCAAGGTTGGGTTTGGAATGTGAAGTGTTTATGGGCGAAGAAGATATTCAGCGCCAGGCACTTAACGTTTACCGGATGCGTTTGTTGGGTGCAAAAGTTAACTCTGTTAAGTCAGGCACTAAAACCTTAAAAGATGCAATGAATGAAGCTATGAGGGATTGGGTCACCAATGTCGACGATACCTTTTACATTATTGGTACTGTTGCAGGGCCACACCCATACCCTAAGCTTGTTCGGGATTTTCAATGTGTTATTGGTCGCGAAGCCAAGCGCCAGTGTCAAGAGCAAACGGGCGGGTTACCTGATGCGCTAGTCGCCTGTGTTGGAGGCGGTTCTAACGCTATCGGCTTATTCCACCCATTTCTTGAAGATGAGTCGGTTAAGCTTTTTGGCGTAGAAGCAGCAGGGCATGGTATTGAAACTGGAGAGCATGCTGCACCATTGTGCGTGGGTAAGCCGGGTGTGTTGCACGGAAACCGTACGTATTTGATGGAAGACGAGAATGGCCAAATTATTCCAACCCACTCAGTTTCTGCTGGTCTTGATTATCCGGGTGTTGGCCCAGAACATTCTTGGTTAAAAGACTGTGGGCGTGCTGAATATGTTGGTATCAATGATGAAGAAGCACTTGACGCATTTCGACAGCTAACGCTTGTTGAAGGTATATTGCCTGCTTTAGAGTCTAGCCATGCGCTTGCTTATGCAGAGAAACTTGCCAAAACCATGGATAAAGATCAGATCATTATCGTGAACCTGTCCGGTCGCGGAGACAAGGATATTCATACCGTCGCAAAAATTGATGGTATCTCAATAGATTAGTAGGAGTACGTAAATGAGTCGATTAAAGGCTTGTTTTGAAGCATTGGCTTCACAAGGTAAAACAGCGTTAATTCCATTTGTAACGGCAGGCGACCCTCATCCTGATCAGACCGTTGATATTATGCACACCCTGGTTGCGAATGGCTCTGATGTTATTGAGCTTGGAATACCGTTTTCAGACCCGATGGCGGATGGCCCGGTTATTCAGCTTGCTGATGAGCGGGCATTGGAACACAACACAAGTTTAACGGACGCATTAGCGATGGTTAAACGTTTTAGGGAAACCGATCAGAAAACCCCAGTTGTACTAATGGGTTATTTGAACCCTGTGGAAATTTACGGCTACGAGCGATTTGCAGTAGATGCGGGAGATGTGGGTGTTGACGGTATCTTAACGGTTGATTTGCCACCCGAGGCTTCAGTTGAATTTGTCGGTCAGCTTAAAAATCAAAATATAGATTCCATATTTTTGATTGCACCGACTACAACAGAGGCGCGAGTGAAAAAGATAGTTGCCGCTGGTAGTGGGTACCTGTATTACGTTTCTGTTAAAGGTGTAACGGGCTCTGGTAGGTTGGACGTTGGTGCTGTTAAAGAGAAGCTTGAAACAATTAGAAATAGTACAGATTTGCCCATTGCCGTCGGGTTTGGTATCAAAGACCCTGAATCTGCAAAAGCGGTAGGTGCGATTGCTGATGGTGTCGTTGTTGGTAGTGCGTTGGTGAATATAATCGCTAACAATCAGCACGATAAAGCTGCGTTATTGAAGCAGTTGGGCGAAGTTACTCGCTCTTTAAGTGATGCCATCTAAATTATGCTTGAAATTACCAGCTTTTGATAATAATCATAAAGGCACCCTTTCCCCGAGGGTGCTAGCTAAGAAGGGCAAAATAACGTCATGAGTAATAGCTGGCTAGAAAAAATATTACCGGTTGTAGGCAGAAGCACCGCACCCAAAAAAGCCAATGTTCCTGAAGGTTTGTGGAAGCAGTGTGCCAAGTGCGGTGCGTTTCTCTATCGACCTGAGTTAGAGAAGAATCTTGATGTATGCCCCAAGTGTGATCATCATCTTAGAGTAGGTGCACGTCGCCGATTGGATATGTTTCTTGATGCAGAGGGTCGCGAGGAAATAGCAGCAGACTTGAAGCCCGTTGATAGACTGGGGTTCAAAGATAGTAAAAAGTATAAAGATCGCATTTCGGCGGCACAGAAAGTAACGGGTGAAAACGATGCATTGATTGCGCAAAGTGGAACCATTCATCAGTTGCCGGTTGTTGTAGTTGCGTTTGAATTTCGGTTTTTGGGCGGTTCTATGGGGTCGGTTGTTGGGGAAAAGTTCGTACAAGCGGCTAATGTATGTCTTGAAAGGAAAATCCCGTTGGTGTGTTTTTCTGCCAGTGGTGGAGCTCGAATGCAGGAAGCATTGTTTTCCTTGATGCAGATGGCAAAAACCAGCGCAGCGTTGATGCGTATGCGTCAGCAAGGTATTCCGTTCATATCCGTGATGACTGACCCTGTGTACGGTGGTGTGTCTGCAAGCTTGGCTATGTTGGGTGATTTGAATATAGCAGAGCCTAATGCACTTATTGGTTTTGCTGGCCCCAGAGTTATTGAACAAACGGTTCGCCAAAAACTACCTGAAGGGTTTCAGCGCAGTGAGTTTTTGTTAGAACATGGTGCGTTGGATATGATTGTTCACCGTGAAGAAATGAAAGGCAAGGTGCATAGTGTGTTGAGCAAGTTAACGCATCACCTGTCCGCAGCATCGTAGGTCTTAATGCCAGCAACAATATCTAAGCCACTTAATGAGTGGCTTTGTTATCTCGAATCATTACATCCTTCTGAAATTGAACTTGGGCTCGCCAGAGTGACTTCTGTATATGAAGCGCTGGAGCTGTGTGAGCTACTTCCCAGTGTTATCACTGTCGGTGGAACCAATGGCAAGGGCTCTACGGTGGCGATGATAGAGCAAATCGCTATTGTTCATGGGCAATCTGTTGGTGCCTATACGTCCCCTCATTTGTTTCATTACAATGAGCGCGTGCGTATTAATGGCATTGTTGTGTCTGATGCATTGTTAGTGGGTGCTTTTGAGCGAATCGAAAAGGCTCGGGGTAGTGTTAGCCTTACGTATTTTGAATTTGGTACGTTGGCGGCATTGTTGATTTTTGCTCAAGCAGGTTTGGATCTTGTAGTCTTAGAAGTTGGTCTTGGCGGGCGACTGGATGCTGTGAATATGGTTGATTCAGATTTGGCCATCGTGACTTCAGTGGATATTGATCATATAGATTGGTTAGGAGATGACCGAGAAGTTATTGGTTTTGAAAAAGCGGGAATAGCTAGGGCAAAAAAGCCCTTTCTTTGTGGTGACCCTAATATTCCGGCGTCAGTCGTAGAATATGCCGATAAGATTGGCTCTATTGCATATTTTAACGGTAAAGAGTTTGGTGCTTTAGCTGGTGAGTCTAAGGGCTATTACTATCAAAGCAAAGCGGGTGAAGAGCTTCGTATAAAGCAAACATGTTTGCCTAATCTTCATCAGAATAATGTGACCTGTGCTTTGCAGGCGTGCGCTTTGGTTATTCCAGAATTTAGTCCCCAGAAAGCGGAAGAGGCGGCTGCAAGTACTGCAGTGCAAGGCAGGCAGCAATGGATACCGCGAACGTCGTGTAATGGTAAGCGTATTGTTGTTGATGTTGGGCATAACCCTCATGCGGCAAAGTCGCTGCGGGGTTTGCTTGATGCGCAGTCGCAGTCAGGGGAGGTCTATTGTCTAATGGCGATAATGGAGGACAAGGATATTGATGGGGTTATTGATATATTGTCACCAAAAGTGGATCACTGGATGGTGTCGGGTTTGCCTGGGGTTGGGCGTGCAGCATCTGTTTCTATGATCGCGCGGAAGTTTGCGGCAAAAGGTGTGCCTTTAGATGGCAGCTTTGATGAGCCAAGTGATGCGTTAACACGTTTTGTCGAGAGCTCTTCAGTGAAAAATACTGATTTACTGGTGGTATTTGGCTCCTTTTTTACGGCTGCGGCAGCTTTAGATTACTTCAACCTAGCTCTTTGATACAATCCTTGGGATTTTGCGACTTATTAGAGGTGTAATACGGTGGAAGAAGGCTTAAAACAGCGATTGGTCGGAGCGTTGGTGTTGTTGATGTTGGCTATTATCTTTCTTCCATTAATACTGGATGGTCGTGATGAGGATCATGATGAGGTGGTCTATCGTGCACCTCAAGAGCCTGTGATTAAGATTACTCACAAAGGAAGTGACCGCGTTGAGAAGCGCGTAGAAAAGGCAAAGGCTCAGTTTGTTGTTGACCGGACTCCTGAGGCTGAGGCTGAGAAGCTAATGCCAAAAACGCAAAAAACAGAACAACCAATCAAACAAAGAGCGGTTAGCGCTAAACAGCAGTCAAATATTGACCAAACTCGCGTACAGTTTATCAAAGAGCTTGCTGAGACTAAGAAAGTTAAGAAAACACCTGTGCAAAGTAAAATGGCGTTGGCGGACGCCTGGACCGTGCAGGTTGCAGCATTCTCTAAGCTTGAGAATGCTAAGGTGTTGCAATCAAAGTTGATTGCCAAATCATATATGGCTTATATAGTCTCCAGTGGCGGAAAAGCTAAAGCATTACATCGTGTTTTTGTTGGGCCAGAATTACGTAAAAATAGGGCGAGAATCATCCAGCAAGCCTTAAAGAAAGAGTTTAAGTTGGCAGGCATGATTAAGTCTTATAATCCATAGCAATTGAAATGATGCTTCGAGTGGCAATGAGTGTGAGTAGGCAGTAACAATCTTAAGGAAAGCGTAGGTTTTTTAGGCGCCCTTTGTTAGAATGCGCATCTTCTTAAGACAGGCCTTTGCGTTTCCTTATGACACTGATTGATTACATAATTTTAGGCGTTATAGCATTCTCATCATTGCTAAGCTTAAGAAAGGGATTTTCTAAGGAAGCGCTTTCTCTTGCGACTTGGATTTCTGCTTACGTCATAGCTAAATTGTTTAGTTTGCCATTGGCAACGTTGTTAACGGACTTTGTTGATCCACCCTCTGCCAGGCAGCCTCTTGCTTTTGCTGCGCTATTTATACTGACGCTTATTATAGGCGCTTTAATCAAAATGCTTTTCAAAGAGCTTGTTAGTGCAACAGGCCTTTCCACAATTGACCGTATTTTGGGTATGGTTTTCGGAGCGGCCCGCGGCCTTGTTCTTGTGGTTTTTTGTATTTCTATGCTTTCTCGCCTTACTGAGGTGTCTAGTGACCCTTGGTGGAGTGAATCAACGGTTATTCCCCATTTGTTGTTGGTGGAGGAATGGACCAATGATATGGGGCGTTTAGCGTGGCAAAAAGTAATGGCATTGAGTGGTAGCTGACCTAAACTGCTAATATAGGCAGAGCGGGAAGGTGGCAATAGCTTATTTAACTTCATTTAAGTTCATTTAGTTTTATTTAACTAGGAGATCGGGTAAATCCATGTGCGGAATTGTCGGTATTGTTGGGTACTCCAATGTAAACCAAACGTTGTATGACGCGCTTACGGTTCTTCAGCATCGAGGTCAAGATGCGGCGGGAATAGTAACTTGTGATAATGGTAAGTTATATCTGCGTAAGAACAACGGTATGGTCAGAGATGTATTTCGATCTAGCCATATGCAACGCTTGGTCGGGAATATGGGGATTGGCCATGTTCGCTATCCTACGGCAGGGAGCTCCTCATCAGCAGAAGCTCAGCCGTTTTATGTGAACTCTCCTTATGGAATTACGCTTGCCCATAACGGTAACTTGACCAATGCTCTTGAGATTGGGGAGGACTTATTTAAGTCGGACCTTCGGCACATTAACACCAACTCAGACTCTGAGGTGTTGCTGAATATCTTTGCACATGAGCTTCAAGTGTTAGGTAAGTTGAAGCCGACGGAAGAAGATATCTTTACGGCAGTGTCCGCCGTTCATCATCGATGCCGTGGCGCTTACGGTGTTGTTGCTATGATTACTGGTTATGGCATTGTCGGTTTTCGAGACCCTCATGGGATTCGACCAGTGTGTTTCGGCGAGCGCCAAACAGAAAAAGGCACTGAATACATGATTGCATCGGAAAGTGTAGCGTTGCAAGCCATGGGGTTTCAGTTGGTTCGTGATATTGAGCCAGGCGAAGCGGTTTACATAAGTCAAGATGGTCAACTATTTACACGACAGTGTGCGGCAACCCCTAAGCATTCCCCGTGTATTTTTGAACATGTTTATTTAGCACGACCAGACTCCATCATGGATGGTATCTCTGTATATAAAGCACGTTTAAGAATGGGTGATAAGCTCGCTGATAAGATTAAGCGCGTTTGGCCCGATCATGATATCGATGTTGTAGTGCCGATTCCTGATACAAGTCGCACAAGTGCATTGCAACTGGCGAATACGTTGGGTGTTAAGTTTCGAGAAGGCTTTATTAAAAATCGATATATCGGCCGTACCTTTATTATGCCGGGGCAAAGCGAGCGTAAGAAGTCGGTGCGACAAAAGCTTAATGCAATAGAGTTAGAATTTCAGGGTAAGAATGTGCTGCTGGTGGATGACTCCATTGTTCGAGGTACTACGTGTAGCCAGATTATCCAAATGGCGAGAGATGCTGGAGCCAATAAGGTTTATTTTGCATCGGCCGCCCCTGCAGTTCGTTATCCGAATGTGTATGGCATCGATATGCCTTCTGCAGAAGAGCTAATTGCACATGATAGTACGGTCGAAGAGATACAGGAAAAGATTGGAGCGGACTGGTTGGTTTACCAAGACCTTCAAGATCTAGTTGATACAGCGAGAGAAGGTAACCCGAGTATTGAGGAGTTTGACTGTTCAGTATTTAATGGTGAATATGTTACGGGTGATATTGATGAGGATTACCTCAATCAACTAGAGCAGCGACGTAATGATATCGCTAAGAGTGGTCCAATGGAAAACGTCGATGAGGAAGCTATCGACTTGCATAACCCGCAGTAACGGTTTTGCTACGCTTGGTTTTGATCGTTAAAGCTGAATAAATATTTTGTTTTAAAGGTTTATATGTCTAATACGATAAAAGATGTTGGCGGTGACTCTGCGCAAACGGATGGTTATGGGTTTGATACCGTTGCTATTCGTACAGGTCAGTTGCCAACGGATGAAGGCTCTCATGGAGAGCCTATTTTCACGACATCCAGCTTTGTTTTCAAAGATGCTGCACAAGCTGCAGCTCGATTTGGAGGTGATGAGCCAGGTAATATCTACTCTCGCTTTTCTAACCCCACCGTTAATGCGTTTGAAGAGCGTTTGGCGGCTATGGAGGGTGGCGAGAAAGCCGTTGCAACATCTTCTGGTATGGCTGCAATCTTAAGTACCATGATGGCTTTACTTGAGTCCGGTGATGAGGTTGTTTCTTCTCGCAGTATCTTTGGAACAACAAATGTGTTGTTTGAAAAGTACTTAAAAAAGTTCGGAGTAAAGACGACATTTGTTGGTTTGTCTGATCTTGAACAGTGGGATGCAGCAATTACGGATAAAACGAAACTACTGTTTCTGGAAACTCCGTCTAACCCTTTATGTGAAATTGCGGATATTAAAGCATTATCGACGCTGGCAAAAACTCGAGGTGTATTGTTGGTAGTTGACAATTGCTTTTGTACGCCAGCGCTTCAAAAGCCATTGGCGTTGGGAGCAGATATTGTTGTTCACTCCGCTACCAAATATCTTGATGGCCAGGGCCGCTGTATTGGCGGAGCTGTAGTTGGTAGTAACGAGTTGATGGCAGAAGTGTATGGCTTTTTGCGTAGTGCGGGCCCAACGTTAAGTCCTTTTAATGCATGGGTTTTTCTTAAAGGGTTAGAGACCTTGAGCCTTCGCATGAAAGCACATAGTGCAAGTGCATTGCGCCTGGCGGATTGGCTGCAAAGTCAGCCCGGCGTTAAGCAGGTGTTTTACGCCGGGTTGCCGACTCATCCTCAGCACCTGCTAGCACGCGAGCAGCAAGAGGCATTTGGTGGAATTGTATCTTTTGAGCTGGAAGGCGGTCGAAAGGCGGCATGGAGCTTGATTGATGCAACGAAATTTCTTTCTATTACCGCCAATCTCGGTGATGCAAAGACAACAATTACTCACCCAGCAACTACGACTCACGGGCGGTTAAGTGATGAAGCAAAAGCCAGCGCAGGAATTACGGAAGGTTTGATTCGTGTAGCTGTTGGGCTAGAGGATGTTAATGATATCAAAGCAGACCTGGCGATAGGGTTAAAGGCACTTTCAAGCTAGCGTAGAATCTTTGGTCAATTTGAAAGCCCCGTCATTCTATAATGGATCGGGGCTTTTTTTTGGAATGGACTATCTTGGCTGTAAGTCTCACTCAGTAACAAAAAAGCTCGAATAGCAGGAACTCTTTAGCCATACTGAATATCTTAATGACTATTCATGTGAATAGGCTTGTGTAACTATATTCAGGAGTAGGGTGTGTCGAGCCAGCTGATTCAGAAGATCGTTCAGAGTGTTGGAAGTGTTCTTCTCGGGAAGGACAGGCAGATTAAACTCTGTGTTGCTTGTTTAATAGCGAAGGGTCATTTGTTGTTAGAGGATCTTCCCGGCATGGGGAAAACAACGCTTTCACATGCGTTGGCAGAAGCCCTTGGTATGAGTTATCAGCGCATCCAATTTACAAGCGATATGCTGCCCTCAGATATTCTTGGGGTCAGTGTGTTTAATGTTAATACCACTGAATTTGAATTTCGTCAGGGTCCTATTTTTTCTCAATTGGTGCTAGCGGATGAGATCAATCGCGCCACTCCTAAAGCTCAGAGTGCTTTGCTTGAGGCAATGGAAGAGAGGCAGGTAACACTTGATGGTAACTCTTATACATTACCTTCTCCATTTTTTGTCATTGCAACACAAAACCCTAGCGACCAAATGGGAACGTTTTCTTTGCCGGAATCACAAATGGATCGCTTTTTAATGAGAATCCATCTCGGGTACCCGGATCCATTAATAGAAAGAGAACTTATTACAGGGGTGGATAGGAGGCGAGTAATAAAGGAAATGAAACCCGCCATCAATGCTGAGCAACTTTATGAATTGCAAGAGCAGGCCGTTAAAGTTCATCTGTCAGATGCCGTGATTGATTATATTCAACGACTGGTAGCATTCTCTCGGCAACCTTCGCTCAATCAAGTAGGGTTGTCTCCAAGAGGAACTTTAGCTCTTGTGGCTGCTTCTAAAGCCTATGCGCTAGTTGAGGGGCGGGCTCATGTAGTGCCGGAAGATGTGCAGGCAGTGCTTGCTCCCGTAGCAGAGCATCGTATGCAAGGTAGCCAGGATATAACGGGGCATGCTGGAAGGAGTGTTGTTCAGCAAATGTTGTCCGATGTAGATGTTATTGATCGTTTGCTGTTGTAGCGGGTAATTAGTGTGGCTAACCTTTTTTCTGTAATACGACAAAATGTAAATGCCCGTTGGCAGCGTTGGATTCAGCTTCGCGTGCCGAAAGCATTGCGCGTTGAATTAGATCAGCGCAAGGTATTTATTTTTCCAACGCGCTACGGCTTTTTCTTTTTGTTTACTGCCTTTTTGTTGTTTATGGGCGGAATTAATTATGAAAATAGTTTGATACTCAACCTTAGTTTCTTTCTTGTAAGCTTGTTTTTGGTCGCAATTTTGCAAACCTTTAAAAATCTATCAGGCTTGGTGTTAGTGGCAGGGGGGACTAAACCTGCGTTTAAAGGCCAAGATGCATTGTTTGAAATTTCTCTTGAAAGAGAGTCTTCTCGGCAACACGAGTCTTTGCAAGTTATTTGGGAAGGCCAAACATCGGAGCTGATCAATGTTGTTGAGCGAACCAAACGGCCTGTAGAAATGTCATTGCGTGCAGTTAAGAGGGGGCGGTATAGCCCCGGACGTTTTAAAGTGCAAAGTACTTTCCCTTTGGGATTGTTGCGTACGTGGTCTTGGATACAGTTGGATATTGCTGCAATAGTTTACCCAATGCCGGTTCAGTGTGAATATGTCGGAACAGAAGGTGATGGGCAAAAAGATGGCAATATAAAAATTCCGGCAGGGCAAGATGAATTTGAATACTTGCGAGAATACCGGGTCGGAGATTCACTTAAAAATATAGCATGGAAAAAATATGCAAATAGCCAAAAGCTACTAACCAAAGTTTTTCATGGTGTAGCAGGAGATACATTTTGGTTACGGTGGAGTGGTGTACCATCAACGGATGTAGAAATGAAATTGTCAATGTTATGCTACTGGGTTATTACCTATAGTCAAGAAAATCGAGTGTTCGGTTTATCGTTGCCCTCTGGAGATATAGCTCCCGCGGCAGGTCAGGATCATGAAGTAAATTGTTTGCGAGCATTAGCGTTATATGGCGTGGATAGTCACGAGAGATTAGATGGTGTTCAAGCGTGAAGATAAATGCTGTGTACCCTATTCCTAGAGCGAGCCTTTTGTTGTTGTTGGTAACGGTAGGTCTTGCCATTGCACCCCATATACTTCGCTTGCCTTTGTGGTTGCCGGTTGTTGCAGCTGCTTGTGTAGGGTGGCGTGTTCAGGTATATCGAGAGCGCTGGGTTTTTCCGAGTCGCATAGTGCGCTTTTCTATGGTTCTCGTTAGTATGGTGGCAATATTTTTGTATTATGGAACCGTTTTGGGGCCTGATGCTGGTGTGGCATTGTTGATTTTAGCGTATCTGTTTAAGTTGTTAGAGATGTATAAGGAGCGCGATGCGTTTCTGATTGTTATTCTGAGCTATTTTATTATCGCCACAAATTATTTGTTTTCCACCTCTCTGTTATCCTCTTTATATACAATGATTGTTGTGTTGTTTGTTACGGCATCACTTGTGGGTTTAAATCAGACAATGCGAGAAGTGAAGCCAAGGCGTACATTGCTCATTGCTGCAAAATTGTTTATGCAGGCTATTCCTATCATGATTGTGCTATTTGTTTTTGTGCCCAGGGTTAGTCCAAAGTGGGCATTAAATATTGATAATAGCCATGCAAAAACAGGGTTAAGCGACTCGGTTTCCCCTGGTGATATATCGAATCTTTCAAAGTCCCCTGCGTTAGCCTTTACCGTTGAGTTTTTTGGCGATAAACCGTCGCAAAAAGATTTGTACTGGCGCGGTGTAACTTACGTTGATTTTGACGGGAGAACGTGGCGAAGGGATTCTCTCGATGAATACAGTACCGCTAAAAAGATAATAAAGAGTGAGCTTGTTGTTCAGCCGGATGAGTTTAAATACCGCGTTATTATGGAGCCTAATTATCGCCACTGGTTGTTCGCGTTACCATATTCGATACTTAACGAGCGTAATGTTAAGCAGACTCAGTCATTGGTGTTAACGAGAAAGGAGCCTATTGCATCATTAGTTTCTTACGATGTGGTGAGTCACCCTCATTACGCTTATCAAGGGGCGGGGTTAAGTGCCGAGGCGCGAGCGAGAAATACGCAGTTGCCGTCAACTGATATCCGAGCGAAGCGAAAAGCTAAGGAAATGTTTGAGGCAGTTAATGGTGATTATCACGCTTATGCTGATTCTGTGTTGCGCTGGTTTAATAGAGATAATTTTGTTTATACCTTAAAACCGCCTTTGTTGAGGGTTAATGTGATAGATGGTTTTCTGTTCTCCACTCAGCAAGGTTTCTGCGCGCATTATGCGGGAGCTTATGTCTTTATGATGCGTGCCGTTGGTATACCTGCTCGAATGGTTGGTGGGTATCAAGGTGGTGAGTACCATGAGGCCGGACACTTAATGGTGAAACAATATCACGCTCATGCTTGGACTGAAGTATGGTTTCAAGGCCGAGGGTGGGTTCGGGTTGATCCCACGGCGGCAGTCGCGCCGGAAAGGGTGCTGTCTGGGCCGGATGGTGCGGTGACCGATGACAGTTTTTCTTCGGATTCGCCGCTGTCGCCTTTGTTGTTTCGTAATAGTGCTTTCATACGTAATTTGCGAGCAAAGATGGAATATGTGGATTTTCTTTGGTCTCGTTGGGTGGTCGGTTATAACAACTCAACACAGACTGAGTTTCTCTCGCGCTGGATGAATGACGTCACCCCGCAAAAAATTGTGATGGTAATGTTCGCATTCTTGGGGGGGGTAATGCTGGTTTTGGCTGCCTATATCCTGCTAGAAAGAGGAAGGAGAAAGCTTGACCCAGTAGATCGGGTGTATCTGCGTTTTGGTGAAAAACTTGCCAGTAAGGGGAGTGAGCGATATTCAGGGGAGGGAGTGTGGTCATACTGTGACCGTGTATCTCTTGTTTTTCCTGGTAGTGCTGAAGATATTCGTGATATTACACAGCTATATGATGATATTCGGTACGGGGGTATGGCTATGGAAAATATCGGGAATAGTCAGGGTGTTGGTGGTACACTGTCGAAACGTCAAAAAAAGCTTAAAATTCTGTTTAAACAAAAGGTTCGACGTTTAAGGCTAAAGCCTTGAAACATAATAATAAAAGGGTTTGAAATGAGTCGTTTTCAGCGGCCGCTGTTCATTTCTATCATCATAGCGATAGCATTGTATTTTGGTGCGCTTTTCTTTGGTGATTATGAAGCAACCAAGCAGGCCTTGGACAATATACCTCTGTTTGGTTGGGGTATTATTATAGGCCTGTCTTTAATCAATTATCTGTTGCGCTACTATCGTTGGGATTGGTATATCCGAGAGTTATCTGGCATCAAAATCCCTTTTAAACGCCATTTTAGCTATTATTTAGCGGGATTTGCACTTTCCACGACACCTGGAAAGGCGGGCGAGACCATCAGATCCTTATATCTAAAGCGCCACGATGTTAGTTACAATCAGAGTATCAGTAGTTTTTTTGTTGAACGCTTTTTGGATTTGTTAACGATTGTATTGCTCTCTGTGTTAGTAGCGTTTCAATTCGAGGATTATGCCGTCTTTGTGCTGATTACAGCGGTTGCGATTTTTGCTGCGCTGCCTTTGTTACACAGCGCTTGGCTGATAGCATTATTAAAAGGGTTTGCTGATAAGTCTACAAAATTATCTAAACCCTTGACGCACCTTGTTGAGTTGCTTCGATCTTCTTCGGTGTTGCTGAAGAATAGAGTGTTATACGGTGGTTTTATCATTGGTATTATTGCTTGGACTGCCGAGGGGCTGGGTTTTTGGTTGATCCTTGAATATTTAGGTCAAAACGTAGATATGGCTCTCGCGATTAGTATTTATGGTATCGCTGTGCTGATCGGTGCGCTGTCCTTTTTACCGGGTGGGTTAGGAAGTACTGAGGCCGTTATGGGTGGGTTGTTAATTGCGTCAGGTGTTGATAGTTCAGTGGCTATTGCAGCAACACTGGTGTGTCGCATTGCAACATTGTGGTTCGCAGTATTTATAGGGTTAGGAGTCAGTGGCTGGTTAGCCAGTATTGGACTGGCACCAGAGTTTGCAAAGAAGAGTTAGGTTATTAGATTATGTCGCTAGAAGTTATGTCGAGAAATACGCAAGAACAAAAAACACTTGTTGTTGATCTAGATGGAACCTTGATCCATTCAGATTTGCTTATCGAATCTTTTTTATTGCTAATCAAGCAAAATCCATTATTAATGTTTGCTGTTGTGTATTGGCTTATAAAAGGTGGCAAAGCTTTTATGAAGCGGGAAATCGCGCGACGAGTGGATTTGCCGGTTAGTTTGCTTCCGTACAATAAAGAACTTGTTACCTATTTAACTTTACAGAAGAAGATCGGTCGAACCATTGTTCTGGCTACCGCATCGGATAGGAAATTTGCTAACGATGTTGCCCATCATTTAGGTTTGTTTGATAACGTTTACGCATCAGAGAATGGCGTGAATCTTTCTGGGTCGCGCAAATGTGAGGTGTTAAGTGAAGACTTTGGTGTTAATGGCTATGTTTATGCGGGCAATGCTTCCGTTGACCTGAAGGTTTGGAAGGAGTCTGCTGCTGCGATTGTTGTTGGTAGTGAGTCTCTTGCAAAGCAATCCCAAAAACTTTGTGAGCTTGAATATCATTTTGATACTTCCCAGGGTGGTTTGAAGGTTTGGTTAAAAGCCCTGAGAGTTCATCAGTGGGTTAAAAATGCACTGATATTTGTCCCGTTGTTGGCGGCTCACCGGATGTCTGATGTAGATGCTCTTGTTGCATGTTTGCTCGCGTTTGTTTCATTCTCCTTGTGTGCTTCGAGTGTTTATTTACTTAACGATTTATTGGATCTTCCTGATGATCGGCGCCATAAAACTAAAAAGAACCGACCTTTTGCCGCTGGTACGTTAGATCTTTTACATGGCCTGTTAGCTGCTCCATTGTTATTGGTTGTGGCTTTCGGTATTACCTTGTTCTTGCCTATAGAATACTTTTTGGTATTGCTCAGTTATTACATTTTGACGTTTGCCTACAGCTTTTATCTTAAACGTGTTGTTCTTGTGGATGTGGTGACACTAGCAAGTTTATATACAGTTCGAATTGTTGCGGGTGCGGCGGCCATATCGGTAGCGTTATCGTTCTGGTTGTTGGCATTTTCAGTGTTTTTGTTTTTGAGCTTGGCGATATTAAAACGCTATACCGAGTTGCTTTCGTTGAAAGGACGTAGTTCGAAAAAGACGCTTGGGCGTGGTTATCAAGTAGAAGATTTGGAGTTGCTGTCTTCTTTGGGTGGTTCTAGCGGATATATTTCTGTACTGGTTTTAGCGTTGTATATCAATAGTGCTGAGATTTTAAAATTGTATTCCAATCCCATGGTGATGTGGCCAATTTGTTTGGTGATGCTGTATTGGGTGAGTCGGTTATGGATTTTTGCACATCGAGGGCAAATGGATGATGATCCAATTGTTTTTGCACTTAAGGATAAAGTGAGTGTTGTATGCGGCGCGATCATTGGCGCATTTATGGTGGCTGCAACCTTTTAATGGCTCTGTAAAGGATAGATATGATGGCAAAACAATATGTTTCGTGGGGGCGCTACCCTTATAAGCAACAGAAAGGTTTTGATTTCTCATGGCGAAATCAAGAGTTACCTGAGAACACCAATTTCTTGCCTCAGGGTAATGCCCGAAGCTACGGCGATAGCTGTATGAATCAAAATGGAGTGGTGGTCTCTTCACGTAAGCTCAATCGCTTTATTAATTATGATCAGAAAACGGGTTTGATACGTTGTGAAGCGGGAGTGACGCTAAATCAGATACTTGATTTGGTCGAACCTCATGGCTGGTTTTTACATGTAACTCCAGGCACCAAATTTGTCACTGTCGGTGGTGCGCTTGCAAATGATGTACATGGAAAAAACCATCATGTTGCCGGTAGCTTTGGTTGTTACGTTACACAGTTTGAGATTATGCGATCTGATGGTACTCGAATGGTCTGCTCGCCTTTAGAAAATGCAGATTATTTTGCTGCAACTATAGGGGGGTTAGGCTTAACTGGGTTTATTGTGTGGGTAGAGCTGAACCTTAAAAAGGTCGAAAATTCTGCTGTTAATGTGGAGAATATCAAATATAACTCCTTGAGTGAGTTTTTTACCTTATCAGAAGACTCGGAAGAGGATTATGAGTATACCGTCGCGTGGGTGGATTGTTTAGCAAAGGGAGAGCAGGCGGGGCGAGGTCATTTCTCTCGGGCTAATCATGCCAAGAATCAGGTAAAACCAAGCCGCCCTAAAATGACGTTATCAGTACCGATTGATCCACCGCTTTCGATGATTAATTCGCTGACGTTAAAGGCCTTTAACAGCTTGTACTATAACCGTCAAAAAGAGGAGAGGGCATACAGTACGGTCCATTATGATCCTTTCTTTTATCCGCTTGATGGTATTAAAAACTGGAATAGAGTGTATGGCCCGAAAGGTTTTTTACAGTTCCAGTGTGTGATTCCTCCTGAAAACAGCGAATCAGCTATTCGCGAAATATTGGAAAGAATCTCTGCTGCAAATAGAGGTTCCTTTTTGGCGGTGTTAAAAGTATTTGGAGATGTGCCTTCGCCTGGGTTGCTTTCATTTCCTCGTCCTGGGGCAACACTTGCATTGGATTTTCCTTATCAAGGCACTAAGACATTGGCTTTGCTTGATCAGTTGGACGATGTTGTTTTCCAGTCCAAGGGGGCTATCTACCCTGCAAAAGATGCCCACATGAGTGGTTCTCACTACAATCAATATTACCCAAAAGTTGAGCAATTTAAGCAATTTATTGATCCCGCTATATCCTCAAGTTTTTGGTCTCGAGTAATGGAAGAGAAATAATGAAAAATTGGTTAATTTTAGGAGCTACTTCTGCAATAGCAGAGGAAGTAATGCGGATTTGGGCTGGACGTGGGTATAAATTATTTCTTGTTGCGAGAAACCAAGACAAGATGGATATGATTAAAGCTGACCTTGGTGTTCGTGGTGCGTCTCAAGTTGAAACTTATGTTTTAGACGCAAACGAAACAACGAAGCATATTTCTATGTTAGATGAAGCCGATAAGCGAATGGGCCATATTGATGGTGTTTTTGTGGCTCATGGTACCTTGCCGGATCAGAAGGCGTGTGAGCAAAGTTATGATGTTGCGTATCAAGAAATTCATACCAATGCACTGAGTGTTATTTCGCTATTGACTGAGGTTGCTAATCGTTTCGAAGTTAGGGGGCATGGGGATATTGCTGTGATTTCTTCGGTAGCAGGGGATCGAGGTCGACAATCGAATTATGTTTATGGCGCTGCAAAGGCATTGTTAAGTTCTTTTTTGCAGGGGCTTAGGAATCGATTGGTAAAATCTAACGTGCATGTGCTTACGATTAAACCGGGGTTTGTCGATACGCCAATGACTGCGGAATTTGATAAAGGTGCACTGTGGGCAAGTACTGAGCAGGTGGCACAAGGGATCGTGAGTGCCGTTGATAAGCAGCGTAATGAGGCTTACTTACCGGGTTTTTGGTGGGCTATTATGTTTATTATTAAACATGTTCCAGAGTTTATCTTCAAAAAATTAAGTATGTGAATACGCCTAGGCATTGAGTTGTCGGGCTGGTTTAAACTTGATAAAAGCGTAATAAAAAAGGCTCTAGTGAATCACTAGGGCCTTTTTTATTACTGACGTGTCAGGCCAGCGCTAATTACGTGTATTCGGCTGGTGTAGGTGGCATATACAGACGATGAATGCTGGGTATTCACCCCATAAACTAAGCTTATTATTAACTTTTAGAAGGAAATAGCGTAAGATACAGGCGCGTAAATACGAGTGTGGTCTACACTTTATTCCTTACGACATACAGTTGAGGCATTCTTAAAATAAAGACCGCCAATCGGCAATGCTAAGCATATGACAGTTAATTGACTGTAAACAAAGCCGATATCGTTGCAACCAAACCGCTGGCCTTATTTAGTTGGTTAAAAACCTAACAACAGGTGAAGAATAAACCCTTATCAATCTGTTGAAAAACCACGCACTTATGGGCGTGGGTGAAGCCGCTTATGTAAAAGCGTTATTTTGACAGCCAATATTAAAACTGTGAGTGTGAGAGAGAGAGATTTGTATGAGTTTGTATTCAGAATACCTAGAAGAAATTGCGGTTCGTAAAAAGGACCTAGGGTTGAATCCTCAACCTATTGATGGCGCCGAGTTGTTAGCGGAGATCATTGCTCAGATTAAAGACATTGACAATGAGTACCGCAAGGATTCCCTAAACTTCTTCATCTACAACACCTTACCAGGCACAACCAGTGCAGCAGATGTAAAAGCGCAGTTTTTAAAAGAGATCATTCTAGGCGAATCTGTTGTAGAAGAAATTACAGCTGAATTTGCATTTGAATTGTTATCTCACATGAAGGGCGGCCCATCTGTTAAAGCGCTTCTAGATTTGGCCTTGTCTGATGACGCATCGGTATCAACACCTGCTGCAGAAGTACTGAAGACACAAGTATTCTTATACGAAGCTGATACTGATCGTCTAGTAGCTGCACTTAGTGCGGGCAATGCGATCGCTAAAGATATTCTAGAGAGCTACGCTCGCGCCGATTTCTTCACCAAGCTTCCTGAGATCGACGAGAAGATAGATGTTGTCACTTATATCGCCGCTGAAGGTGATATTTCTACCGATTTACTTTCTCCTGGTAACCAGGCGCACTCTCGTTCAGACCGCGAGCTTCACGGCCAGTGCATGATCACGCCTGAAGCGCAGCAAGAAATTCAAGATCTTCAAAAGCAAAACCCAAATGCAAAAGTAATGTTGATCGCTGAAAAAGGCACCATGGGCGTAGGTTCATCTCGCATGTCTGGTGTTAACAACGTTGCTCTTTGGGCTGGCAAGCAAGCAAGCCCTTATATTCCATTCGTTAACTTTGCACCAGTTGTAGCGGGAACGAACGATATCTCCCCAATATTCCTAACCACTGTTGGTGTGACAGGCGGTATAGGGCTTGACCTGAAAAATTGGGTGAAAAAGCTAGATGCAAACGGTAAAACTGTTCTTGACGAAAATGGCGATCCAGTATTAGAGCAAGCTTATTCCGTTGCAACTGGTACCGTGCTTACTATCAATACCAAAGAGAAAAAACTGTATAACGGCGACAAAGAACTTGTTGATGTATCTGCCGCGTTCACCCCTCAGAAGGTTGAGTTTATGAAGGCGGGCGGTTCATACGCCATTGTCTTCGGTAAAAAGCTTCAGACTCTTGCTGCAGAAGCACTTGGCATAGAAGCGCCATTGGTATTTGCACCTTCCTTAGAGATTTCTCATGAAGCTCAAGGCCTGACGGCCGTTGAGAAAATCTTCAACATGAACGCTTTAGGTGTTGCATCGAAAACGGCACTACATGCAGGTTCTGATGTTCGCGTTAAAGTGAATATCGTTGGCTCGCAAGATACAACGGGCTTGATGACGTCTCAGGAACTTGAGTCGATGGCAGCAACCGTTATCTCTCCAAGCGTTGATGGTGCCTACCAATCAGGCTGTCACACGGCGTCTGTTTGGGATAGCAAAGCACAAACCAACATTCCTAAGCTAATGGCGTTTATGAATAAGTTTGGCCTAATCACTGCTCGCGATCCTAAAGGCGTTTACCACGCAATGACGGACGTAATTCACAAGGTGTTGAACGACATTACAATCGATGATTCTGCAATCATCATTGGTGGTGATTCGCATACTCGTATGTCTAAAGGCGTAGCATTTGGTGCTGACTCAGGTACGGTTGCTATCGCTTTGGCTACAGGTGAAGCGGCTATGCCGATTCCAGAATCCGTTAAGGTGATGTTCAAAGGCACAATGAAAGGCCACATGGATTTCCGTGATGTGGTACATGCTACTCAGTTGCAGATGCTGAAGAAGTTTGGCGAAAACGTTTTCCAAGGTCGCGTAATTGAAGTGCAGATTGGCACTCTATTGGCAGACCAGGCATTCACGTTCACAGACTGGACTGCTGAAATGAAGGCAAAAGCGTCTATCTGTATCTCTGAAGACGGAACGCTTATCAAGTCGCTAGAGCTTGCTAAGAGTCGCATCCAGATAATGATTAACAAAGGCATGGAAAACGACGCAAGCATGCTACAAGGCTTGATCGACCTAGCTGACAAGCGTATTGCAGGCATTCAGTCTGGCGAAAATCCTGCGCTTGCTCCAGATGACAATGCTGAATACTTTGCTGAACTGGTTGTTGATCTGGATCTGATTGACGAGCCAATGATAGCCGATCCGGATGTGAATAACGCGGATGTATCTAAGCGATACACTCACGACACTATTCGTCCTGTATCATTCTACAAAGGCACTAAGAAGGTTGATCTTGGTTTTGTTGGGTCATGCATGGTTCATAAGGGCGATATGAAGATCATTGCCCAAATGCTAAGAAACCTTGAAGAGCAAAATGGTGAAATTAAGTTCAACGCACCTCTTGTGATTGCGCCGCCGACTTACAATATCGTTGATGAGCTGAAAGCTGAAGGTGATTGGGATCTTCTGAAGAAGTATGCCGGCTTCGAATTTGATGATGCCCACCCTAAAGAAGCTGCTCGTACAGAATACGAGAATATGATGTATCTGGAGCGCCCAGGATGTAACTTGTGCATGGGTAACCAGGAAAAAGCTGAAAAAGGTGACACTGTGTTGGCAACCTCTACACGTCTTTTTCAGGGTCGTGTAGTAGAAGATACCAGCGAGAAGAAGGGTGAGTCATTGTTGGCATCTACGCCAGTTGTAGTGCTTTCGACTATTCTTGGTCGTACTCCGACTCTTGAAGAGTACAAGGGTGCTGTGAAGGGCATTAACTTGACTTCTTTTGCGCCACCGTCAGACGATCTAAGCAGACCATCTATTCCGGTTAAAATGCTTTAATCTTGATTTGCCCCTGTCCTGCCCTTGGCGGGACTACTTAACCTTTAAGGGATTCTTTGGTTAAGGTATGAAAAAACCCGAGTGCGGAAACGCTCTCGGGTTTTTTGTTTCAACGCTGCCTAGGTTAGTTCCCGGTATTCGTCGGTAGGTCTAAGCGGGGGTGTTTTTTTTGTATAGTTTGGGTTCTTTGTTTGGGCGTTTGCTGAATCGGCGGTATTCCCATTGATATTGCTCTGGGGCATCGGCTATAAATCTCTCTATTGACCGATTCATGCCGGTAACCGATTCAAGGAGATCTTTAGAGTAAATCATGGGGTCAGCTTTTTTGAAAACTAAACGGTATTTACCTTTAGGGAGTCTTAGGCAGTAAAAACCGAGGGCAACTGTGTCTGTGCGTTGAAGCATTTTTGAGGCGATGACGGGAGTAAGTGCTTCGATACCAAACAATGGTGCGAACACACCTCCCGATGTATCGGGCTCTTGGTCTGGTAGAATGCCAGTAATGCCGTGTTGTTTTAGGCATTTAAATATTGCTATAACGCCATGATTCGTTGCAGGAACGACTTTCAAGCCTAGTTGAGTTCGGGCTTTGTATATCATTTTATCGAGAGCTTCGAGCTTGCTGGGTTTGTACATAGTGGTCATTGAATAGAAGTGGGTCAAAAAATAACCTGCTATTTCCCAATTCCCTAGGTGAGGGGCAAGTAGCATGACGCCTTTGTTGTCTTTTATCGCATCACGAAGAAGCTCCTCACCTTCAACCTCTGTTATCCGCTGTATAAGTTGTAGGGGGTCTTTGGTCCAGGCGGCCCCTAGTTCAAATAGAGTTACCCCGGTCTCTATTAGGCTTTGTTTTACCAGCCTATGGTTTTTTGCGAGCGACTGGTCGGGGTAGCATAGGTTTATATTTATTTCGGTGAAGCGTCTTAGTTCAGAGTTGCTAGCCCATAGCGACCAGCCGGCAATTTTGCCCAGCTGGTGGTTAATTGAGAGGGGAAGGGAGCCGACGGCCCTAAAAAAACTTGCGGCGAGGATGTCTTTCACAATAATTCTTTGTCAACGTTGGTTAGTTAAGCGCAAGAATAGAGTAAAATGCGCGCCTATCCAAGTAAGCGGACAACATTGCAGGGTGATAAATGGTTGATATTAGTAACATACAACAATTTCTTTTGTGTGCAACACCAGAGGCGTGGTTGGTAGAGGCAGAGAAAAACCTTGATGTCATATTGATCGATCATGCTCACTGTGAGAAGAAGGCCGCTTCTACGGCAATGAGTTTATTGTTTCGATACGTTGATAGGAAGGAGTTGCTGATTAAGCTGTCTCAGTTGGCAAGAGAGGAGTTGCTTCACTTTGAGCAGGTTCTTGAATTTATGGACCAGCTTGATGTGAAATATGATCATATGACTGCGGGTCGTTACGCAAAAGAGCTTCGTCAGGATATTCGTGCAGATGAGCCGCATCGGCTGGTTGATACGTTGATTGTTGGCGCTATTATAGAGGCTCGCTCGTGTGAGCGCTTCGCGGCACTTGCGCCTCGCTTGATGGAGAATGAGCGTACAGCGGCGCTAGGGCGCTATTATGTATTTTTATTGAAATCGGAAAGTCGCCACTATGAAGATTACTTGGCGTTAGCAGAGTTGTATGCGAAGGAGGGTATTGGAAGTCGCATTGAGGTATTTCTGGAGTGTGAAAAAAAGTTGATTGAAAGTGTTGATTCAGAGTTTCGCTTTCACAGTGGTGTTCCTGCTTAGAGAGGTGTGATCTGGAATTTGCTGAGTTTAATATTTGCATCGTTAGCCACAATCATCCAGCCATACTTATCCCAGTCTCCTAGTACATAACGACATCCGCCTTCGGGATTTGTTAGGGGGTGGACTGCTGGTCGGTGCGTATGGCCGTGTATCAAAATGCTGCAACGGCTTGCGCTGAGTGTTTCTTCTACGGCCCGTTGGTCAATATCCATTATGTATTCTGATTTGTCGGCCGCTGATTCTTGGCTTTTCCGCCTGAGCTCTTGAGCGATATTGAGGCGCTCTGATATGGGCTTAGATAAAAAGTCATGTTGCCATGATGGATTTCTCACAACGTCTCTGAACGCTAAATATTGAACATCTTGGGTGCAGAGTGTGTCGCCATGCATTAGTACTACGGGCTTCTCATCAAGGTGAATGATTGTGCCATCTTTAATAAGCTGTGCACCTATATCATTGCAAAAAGATTGCCCGATCAGAAAGTCGCGGTTACCGTGCATAATATATAAATCAATTTTTGCATCAGTAATGGTTTTTAGGTGAGCCTTAACTTTTTCAGTAAGCGGGCTAGATATGTCATCTCCAATCCAGGCTTCGAAAAAATCGCCAAGGATATAGAGTGCAGATGTTGGTGTGTCTGAGTTGATGCATTCTCGATCGATAAACGAGAAAAGCGCCTGGGTTAGGTCCGGGCGCTTTTCCGTTAAATGCAGGTCAGATATAAACACGGTTCTCATGGTATTGAGATTATTACCTTATCCTGGTTATTCGGCTGCTTTTTCTACAACTTCAGCTTTTTCGATAATAACAGGCTCTACAGGTACGTCCTGGTGTCCGCCGCTACGGCCGGTTTTTACGACTTTAATCTTTTCTACAACATCCATGCCTTCGGTTACTTTACCAAATACAGCATAGCCCCAGCCTTGCTGGCTTTCGGATGTAAAGTCAAGGAAGCTGCTGTCTTTTACGTTGATGAAAAATTGCGTGCTGGCAGAGTGTGGATCAGACGTGCGAGCCATAGCGATTGTACCAACGGTATTTTTAAGCCCATTGTTAGCTTCGTTTTTAATGGTGGCATCTGTTGGTTTTTGATTCATGTCTACATCAAAGCCGCCGCCTTGGATCATAAAGTCACTGATAACGCGATGGAAAACGGTACCGTCATAGTGGCCTTTCTTTACGTATTGAACAAAATTTTCAACGGTGATGGGGGCTTTTGCTTTATCAAGCTCTAGCGTGATGTTGCCGAAGTTTGTGTGGAGGATGACTAGGATTAGTTCCATGTTGTATGCCTTAGCTATTTTGTGTGTGTAAAAGGGTTATATCAGGTGTTTTGCTTGTTGCCAATTTTTGGTGCTATTTTTTTCTCAGTGATTTTGAATAATGTGACCTAAGGGAATCGCTGGATGTTTGCTGTTAGCGTATTTTCCATAAGAGTTGCAACGGTCATTGGGCCAACGCCACCTGGTACTGGGGTGATCCAGCTTGCGTTGTTTTGTGCAGTATTGAATTCTACGTCCCCTCGTAGCTTGCCGTCTTCGCCTCTATTGATACCAACATCAATAACGATAGCGCCCGGCTTTATCCAGTCCCCTGGTATAAAATGAGTTTTTCCTACCGCGACAACAAGCAAGTCGGCTCTCTGGACGTGGCTTTTTAGGTCTGCAGTAAATCGGTGGCAGGTCGTCGTTGTGCACCCTGCAAGTAATAGCTCCAGTGTCATTGGGCGGCCTACAATGTTTGATGCCCCTACTATGACCGCTTCAAGTCCGTGAAGATCCACGTCTGTGGTTTTTAATAGAGTCATAATGCCTTTTGGTGTGCAGGATCGTAATCCAGGCATGCGCTGGGCAAGTAACCCGACATTGGTTGGATGGAACCCATCGACATCTTTTGCAGGGTTGATTCGATTAATGATTTCGTTTGCGTCCAGTGATTCAGGTAATGGGAGCTGTACCAGAATCCCATCAATACTATCATCTTCATTGAGGTCGTCGATAAGCTCGTCTAGCGCTTCCTGACTTGTCTCTGAAGGCAGGTCGTATGCTCTGGACATAAATCCTATGGCTTCACAGGCTTTGCGCTTCTTATTGACATAAACGGAGGAGGCGGGGTCGTCGCCTACTAGGACTACGGCGAGCCCTGGAGGTCTGTATCCTTGTTCGGTACGGAGTGAGACGGCTTCAGATATGGATTGTCGTAGATCGGCGGCAATTTTATTGCCGTCAATGATTTGTGCTGTCATAGGCTAATTTGATGAAGGACCTGGTTGTATAGTGAGAAGCGAATGAAAAAGTCCAAGCTTCTCAGGAATGGAAATGAGGTGGGCATTTTCTCATTGTTGAATAAGCCGCGTAAAGTATAGTGCGCAAATGATCTTAAAAACTTTTATTTCATTGAATTTTATAAAAAATGTTTGACTGAGGTGGGGTAGCTGTATATTATCGCCACCTCTTCAAGGGCACTGCCCAACTGAAGAGAAAAACGGGGTATAGCGCAGCCTGGTAGCGCGCCTGCTTTGGGTGCAGGATGTCGGGAGTTCGAATCTCTCTACCCCGACCATATATTGGTCATTATCCGTTTTATCTTGGTTAACATATAAGGTGATAGATAAAGACAGTTAGCAGAAAGTGTTAACAATATCAGTTGGTAGTAAGCAATAGTGGCAGCGTACTGCGCCCGTAGCTCAACCGGATAGAGCATCGGCCTTCTAAGCCGAGGGTTGCAGGTTCGAGTCCTGCCGGGCGCACCATGTCATATTCATGTAAGCCGCTGCTACAATTGATAATTTAAGAGTTTGTTGGTGGGCGTAGCTCAGTTGGTAGAGCCCCGGATTGTGATTCCGGTGGTCGCGGGTTCAATCCCCGTCGTCCACCCCAGCATTAAGAAACCGGCAATATCGAAAGGTATTGCCGGTTTCTACGTTAAAGAGCCGCTATTTTTGGCTACTACTATTCTCAAAATTGCGAGGCCATTATGCAAGTTTCCGTAGAGACCACTTCTGGTTTAGAGCGCTGTTTAAGCGTTGTTGTTCCTGCTGCAGATATCGATAACTCTGTTGATGCAAAACTAAAAGAGACGGCGAATAAAGTTCGTATCGATGGTTTTCGACCAGGTAAGGTGCCAGTGCGTGAAGTTAAACGTCGATTTGGCAAGTCAATTCGTGACGAAGTCATTGGTGAGGTCGTAAGTCAGAAGTTTTATGAGGCTGTCTCACAAGAAAAGCTGAACCCGGCTGGTATGCCCCATATCGAGCGTGTAAACGATAAAGCGGGAGAAGACTTCTCCTTCACTGCAACTTTTGAGATATATCCTGAAGTTGAAGTGAGTGGTTTGGACAAAGTTTCCGTTACTCGTCAAACGGCAGAGATTTCTGACGATGATGTTCAAGTAATGATTGAAAAACTTCGTGAGCAACGTGCTGCTTTTGAAGTTGTAGAAAAAGAAGCGGTTACTGGCGATCAGTTAGTTATTGATTTCGACGGAAAGCTTGATGGTGAAAGCTTTGATGGCGGAGCGGCGACAGATTCGGAGTTGCTACTTGGTTCTGGCTCTATGATCCCAGGCTTTGAAGATGGACTTGTTGGTGCTAAAGCAGGGGATGAGCGAGTACTTGATCTTGAATTTCCTGCCGATTACCACTCGGAAGATCTTAAAGGCAAAGCGACTCAGTTTACTGTAACAGTAAAGTCCGTGTCTGAGAAAAAGTTGCCGGAAGTGGATGAAGAGTTTATTGCTCAATTCAACCCAAAAGAGAATACGATTGAAAGCTTTACGATTGAAATTAAAGCGAACATGGAGCGAGAGCTCAAAAATGCCGTTAAGAATAAGGTGAAGCAGCAGGTAATGGATGGTTTGCTGGTTGAGAACACATTTGATGTTCCCAAGACAATGGTAGATAGTGAAATTGATCGCCAGCGTCAGCAAATGGTTCAGCAGTTCGGTGGTGGTGCACAGTTTGACGCTTCAACATTGCCTGCAGAGCTTTTTGAAGCACAAGCAACACGTTCAGTTAAGTTGGGTGTATTGCTTGGTGAGTTGATCAAGCAGAAGGATATTTCTGTTGATGCCGACATGGTTCGTTCGGCCATCGAAGAAATGGCTCAGCCGTATGAGAATCCAGAGCAAGTTGTTACTTGGTATTATGAAAATGATGAGCAACTGAAGCAAGTTGAGTCATTGGTTCTTGAAGATCAGGCTATCAACTCAGTTCTTGCTGAAGCAAGCATTACTGATGAAGAAGTTTCTTATGAAGACGCTGTTCGACCTCCTGCTCAAGAGGCAGAAGAAGAAGCGGATGAAGTAGCTTAAGCTCGATTGGCAGTTAAGGGTAGCTAATACCCTTGTTAGTTTAGTTTAAAAAATGCGCAGCCTGGTGGCTGCGCATTTTTTTTGCCTAAATCAAGGCCAAAAAATGAAATCTCAGGCTATCATTAAGAGCATTGATGCTTAAGTTGGCTAGCCTAACTTATTTTTTTTAATGAAGGGGTTGAAAAGCCCGTTATTAAGACCCATTACCTTGGTTTACAAGCACGTATAAGCGTGTGAATGATAACGAGTTTCCAAATTATTAAGGAACATGTATGTCTGACCGACTATTTAATCACGAAAGTGCACACATTATACAAAATACACTTGTGCCAACGGTTATAGAGCAGACCGCTCGCGGAGAGAGAGCGTTTGATATCTATTCTCGCCTATTAAAAGAGCGAGTCATTTTTTTGGTCGGACAGGTAGAGGATCATATGGCCAACTTAATCGTTGCCCAAATGCTGTTCTTGGAATCAGAAAACCCTGATAAAGATATACATTTGTATATCAATTCACCAGGGGGGTCCGTGACTGCAGGTATGTCAATTTACGATACAATGCAGTTTGTAAAGCCAAATGTTAGTACCATGTGCATTGGCCAGGCAGCAAGTATGGGTTCATTCCTATTAACTGCAGGAGCCAAGGGCAAGCGTTTTTGCTTACCAAATTCTCGCGTTATGATTCATCAGCCTTTAGGTGGGTTTCAGGGGCAGGCCTCTGATTTTGAAATACATGCTAAAGAGATGTTAGGCATTAAGAAAAAGCTTAACACTATTTTAGCTGACCATACGGGGCAACCCTTTGAGACAATAGAGAATGATACTGACCGTGATAACTTTATGAGCGCTCAAGAAGCCAAAGAATATGGCCTAATTGATGAAGTGCTTGAAAGTAGAGATACAGAGTAATCAGTGTGTTACAGCCTTTATCTAGATTATTTATAGTTTAAGGTTGTTAGAAAGCTTGAAAAATTGAAAGAATAAATGCATCTTGATATGTATCAACCGTGTTAATGATGTGCGGCACAAAGAATGTTATGTGAGGTAGAAAATGACAGACGAGCGAGACGGTAAAGGGGAAGACAACGGGAAGCTTCTCTATTGCTCTTTCTGTGGGAAGAGTCAGCATGAGGTTCGCAAGTTAATTGCGGGGCCATCAGTGTTTATCTGTGATGAATGCGTTGATCTGTGTAACGATATTATTCGTGAAGAGGTCCAAGAAGAAGCACCTGAAACGGATAGCGAGAAGCTGCCTTCTCCAATGGAAATCAAAGGCATCCTTGACGATTATGTTATTGGTCAAGTGCGCGCAAAGAAGGTTCTTTCTGTTGCGGTATACAATCACTACAAGCGATTGCGCTCTGGTCAGTCAAAGACAACAAAAACTTCTGAGGCTGGAGAGGTTGAGCTAGGTAAGAGTAATATTTTGCTTATTGGTCCTACGGGTAGTGGTAAAACTTTACTTGCGGAAACTCTTGCTCGCCTTTTGAATGTTCCTTTTACGATTGCTGATGCGACTACCTTGACTGAGGCTGGTTATGTTGGTGAAGACGTAGAGAACATCATTCAGAAGTTGCTGCAAAAATGTGACTATGATGTAGATAAGGCTCAAATGGGCATAGTGTACATTGACGAGATCGATAAAATATCTCGAAAGTCGGATAACCCATCGATTACCAGAGATGTGTCAGGCGAAGGTGTTCAGCAGGCATTGTTGAAGCTAATAGAAGGAACTGTAGCATCTGTTCCTCCTCAAGGCGGAAGGAAGCACCCTCAGCAAGAGTTTTTGCAGGTTGATACTTCTAACATACTATTTATATGTGGCGGTGCCTTTGCCGGATTAGATAAGGTTATACGAGATCGTTCTGAGAAGGGTGGGATTGGTTTCTCTGCAACGGTTAAAAGTAAGGATAATTCTCGTAACATTGGAGAGGCCCTTGCAGAAGTTGAGCCAGAGGATTTAGTGAAATATGGTCTGATTCCTGAGTTTGTCGGGCGCTTGCCTGTTGTGGCAACACTTGAAGAATTGGATGAGACAGCGCTGATTCAAATCCTTACAGAGCCTAAGAACTCGTTAACCAAGCAATATGAAAAGCTGTTTGAAATGGAAGATGTAAAGTTGGACTTCCGTACCGATGCTTTGACGGCTGTCGCGAGAAAGGCGATGGAAAGAAAAACAGGTGCGCGTGGCCTTCGATCCATTTTGGAATCTGTGTTGCTGGAAACAATGTATCAAGTGCCGTCACTAGAAGGTGTCGCGAAGGTTGTTGTTGATGCTGCGGTAATAAAAGGGGAATCTGAACCTCTTATGATTTACGAAAATACCGAACAGAAAAAAGCAGCACCTGATGCATAAGTAATTAAAAAAGGGCCTGAAAGGCCCTTTTTTAATTAAGGACCGATTTGCAGGTTGCTCGATAGATTTAATATTGCGGGAGCGTACAATGATAATTGGTTTACCAACATTGATTGCAACGTAAGCAATATTGTTTTATTCATTCGAATTGATGCGTGTGACAGCTGTACGTTATGCGTAAACGTTAGGTAATATCTATGCAAGACTCTATGGCTACTTCTCAAAATATGCCGTTGTTACCACTTCGCGATGTTGTGGTTTACCCCCACATGGTTATCCCGCTTTTTGTAGGTAGAGAAAAATCAATCAAAGCGTTAGAAGTTGCCATGGCTGATGATAAGCAGATACTGCTTGTTGCTCAGGTTAATGCTACTGACGATGACCCTGTATCGAAAGATATGTATACCATAGGTACCGTTGCAACAATATTGCAGCTGCTCAAATTGCCAGATGGTACTGTGAAGGTGCTTGTAGAGGGGGCATACCGAGCAGAAGTGGATGTCGCAACATTAAAAGACGGGTTTCTGGCTGCAGATGTAACTGAGGTGGTCCTGCCGGAAGTTACCGTCAGGGAAACAGAGGTTCTTGTCCGCTCATTGCTATCTCAGTTTGAGCAATATGTGAAGTTGAGCAAGAAAGTACCACCTGAAATTCTAACTTCAGTGACGAGTATTGAAGAGCCTGGTCGGCTGGCGGATACTATTGCTGCTCACCTCACGTTGAAAATAGACGAGAAGCAGCGAGTGCTGGAAATGTTTGAGTTGCGAGAGCGTATTGAGCATTTAATGGCCCTTATGGAGTCCGAAATTGATTTGTTTCAAGTTGAAAAACGTATACGTGGCCGTGTAAAGAAGCAGATGGAAAAAAGCCAGAGAGAGTATTATCTCAATGAGCAAATGAAAGCTATTCAGAAAGAGCTAGGCGACATGGAAGAAGGCGCCAGCGAAATGGATGGTTTTGAGTCAAAAATTGAAAAAGCAGGGATGACCAGCGAAGCCAAAGAAAAGGCAACTGCAGAGCTCAATAAGCTAAAAATGATGTCGCCAATGTCAGCAGAGGCGACGGTAGTTCGTAGTTACTTAGACTGGATTGTTAACCTGCCTTGGCAAAAGAAGAGCAAGGTTCGGCATGATCTGGCGCGTGCTCAAAAAATTCTGAACGAAGATCACTTTGGCCTTGATGAGGTTAAAGATCGAATATTGGAATATCTAGCGGTTCAATCTCGGGTCAAAAAGATAAAGGGGCCAGTGCTGTGTTTGGTAGGGCCTCCTGGCGTGGGTAAAACTTCGTTAGGTCAGTCTATCGCCAAAGCCACAAACAGGAAGTATGTGCGTATGGCATTAGGTGGCGTGCGGGATGAGGCTGAGATTCGAGGGCATCGGAGAACGTATATTGGTTCTATGCCTGGTAAGTTGGTTCAAAAGATTTCAAAGGTAGGTGTTAAGAACCCTCTCTTTTTGTTAGATGAAATTGATAAAATGGGCGTAGATATGCGTGGTGACCCTGCCTCTGCATTATTAGAAGTGCTCGACCCTGAACAAAACAATACGTTTAACGATCATTACTTAGAAGTTGATTATGATTTATCAGACGTTATGTTTGTTTGCACATCAAACTCTATGAATATCCCAGCACCATTGTTAGATAGAATGGAAATCATACGTATACCAGGGTATACGGAAGATGAAAAAGCAAATATAGCCCAGCAATATTTGATACCTAAGCAGCTGAAAAACAATGGTCTTAAAACAGGTGAATTAGCATTTGAAGAAGATGCCCTCTTGCAGCTTATTCGATTGTATACAAAAGAGGCTGGTGTTCGTGGGTTAGAAAGAGAGATTGCGAAAGTTTGTCGAAAGCATGTTAAGAAAAATGTGTTGGCAAAAACTCACGACAGTGTGGTTATTGCCGAAGCTGATATCGAAGAATATAGTGGTGTTCAAAAATTCAGCTATGGTGAAAAAGAAGAAGAGGATCGTGTTGGTCAGGTCACCGGTTTGGCGTGGACGTCTGTGGGTGGTGAATTATTGACCATCGAGGCTGCAGCTGTACCTGGTAAAGGGCGACAGATTAAAACAGGATCCCTCGGTGATGTTATGCAGGAGTCGATTCAGGCTGCGTATACCGTAGTTCGTAGCAGGGCAAATAAGCTAGGGATCAAAAAAGACTACCTAGAGACGCATGATGTACATATTCATGTGCCAGAGGGTGCTACTCCTAAAGATGGTCCAAGTGCCGGAATAGGAATGTGTACGGCACTTGTGTCGGTTTTTTCAGGCATACCTGTAAAGGCTAATGTAGCGATGACGGGGGAGATTACACTCCGTGGTCAGGTTCTGCCTATTGGTGGTTTAAAAGAAAAGCTGTTGGCTGCACATCGAGGTGGAATTACGACTATTATCATTCCTGCTGAAAATGAGCGTGATCTTAAAGAAATTGCTGAGAATATTAAAAGTGATTTAACCATCCATTGTGTAAAATGGATTGACGATGTGTTGGAGTTGGCATTGACACGTTTGCCTGATCCTTTGCCTGAGGAAAAATTTGAAAGTGTCGTATCTAAGGAAGATTCTGATGAAAAAACTCAGGGGCGAGTAAGTACACACTAAAAACTCTAAGTAAATGATTTAGTTGAAAGCATTACCAATTTTCTAGGTAATGCTTTTTTTTGTCTAAAAAAAACAATTTAATGAGTTTTTATTGCTAGAAATTTTACAAAAAGGCCTTGAAAAAAAATAAATGTTTATTGGTAATACTGTTCGCTTGACAGTGCGTTTTCTAAGTTGGTATAAAGTGGCTCCTCTATTCGGGGTGGGCGTAAAGGCCCGAAAATAAACGGTTCTAAAGATTTCAACCAAATCCTATGGGTGTAATCAGTAGACAAAAATTAAAAGGGGAATTTTGTGAATAAATCAGAATTAATCGATGCAGTTGCCGCTTCAGCGGACATTCCTAAAGCTCAAGCAGGTAGAGCACTAGATGCAGTTTTGGAATCTGTAACTGGCGCACTGTCAAAAGGCGAACAGGTTGTCTTGGTCGGCTTCGGTACGTTTTCTGTTAAAGACCGTGCTGCACGTACAGGTCGTAACCCTCAGACTGGTGATCCTATCGATATCCCAGCAGCAACTATTCCTGCTTTTAAAGCTGGGAAAGCGCTTAAAGATGCAGTAAACAATAAGTAAGTTTCTGGTTTGTAGGTACGTTGGATTAAAGGAGCGGTAGTTCAGTTGGTTAGAATACCGGCCTGTCACGCCGGTGGTCGCGGGTTCGAGTCCCGTCCGCTCCGCCAATTCACCGAAACGAGAACAAAAGCTTTTAAAGTCAAAAGAAAAAAGCGTATCATCGGATACGCTTTTTTTTTGGCTTGTAGGCCGCTATATCAAAGGCTTAGAGCAACACAAATAATAAGTTAATAAAAAATATTAACATTCTGAATTTTAGTCAGTTAAGAGAGATAAACTATGCAGGGTTTTAGAGATCTGCTCAAGGGATGGTTCGGTAAAGTACTTTTAACGATTTTTATTTTACCTTTCGCATTTTTTGGCATCCAGGGGTTATTTCAAACGGGTGGCAGAAGTGATGCTTCCATTATCGTGGATGGTGAAGAAATAACCAACACTCAGATTGAAAGATCTATCGAGCAACAGCGACAAAATCTTGCGCAACGAATGGGCGGAGGCATAGATCCTTCTGTACTTAGTTCTGATTTATTGCGACCTGGCGTAGAAGAAACTCTAATTCAAAAGAGTTTGTTAAAAACAGCAATTGGTGCTGAGGGGTTATATCTACCTCAAGAAGCGGTTGCTTCCTATGTTCGTGCTATGCCAATGTTTCAAGACGATGCTACCGGAGAGTTTTCTCAGGTTAAATTAGAACGTGTTCTTGTTCAGGTGGGTTATAGCGGCACTCGATTTTTTGAAGAAATATCTCAAAGCTTATTAATTGAGCAATTACAAAAGGGTGTTTCGGCGACGGCATTTGTCACTCAAAAAGAGCTAGAGGCACTGGTTGTGCTTGATGGCCAGAAACGAAACGTTGCAATAGTGACACTTTCATCAAAGAGTTATGAGGATAAGCTAGAACTAACCGATGAAGATGTACAAGCTTATTATGTGGCTCATACAGATCAGTATCAAACACAAGAAAAGGTCAAAGTGTCTTTTGTAAACATAACAGCAGACCACTTTTTGTCTGAGGACCTAGAGATAGCCGAAGCTGATATTCGAGAACGTTTTGATAGTGAAATCGAAGATTTGAAAAAGAAAGAGCGTCGTCGAGCTTCACATATTTTGATTGAAATTAATGATGATCAGTCAGAAGAGCAGGCTTTGGTTAAAATTAAAGAGGCTAAAGCTAAGCTTGATAGTGGTGAAGAGTTTGATTCCGTTGCTCAAGTACTTTCAGAAGATATAGCAACCTCAAAGGCGGGTGGCGATCTTGGTTTTTCTGCAAGAGGGATTTATGACGCACCTTTTGATGATGCGCTTTTCGCTTTAGAGAAGGCGCAGGTATCAGACATCGTACGCACTGAATTTGGTTACCATATCGTTAAATTGGTAGATATTGAGACCCCAGACCTTCCTGAATTTACTGCTGAATCAGGCCGTATTTCGAAGGAACTCAAAGCTGATAAGGCTGAAGAGGAATTGGCGGTTGCTGTTGATGAGCTAAACCGATTGGCATTTGAGTCGGGTGATCTCTCTGAGATCAGTGAGAAGTTCAATATTACTGTTCAAACATCAGGTTGGGTTCAGAAAGCAGGTGGTCCAGGATTGTTTGCTGATCGTTCGTTAGCTAAAGCCGCTTTCGCAGAATCAGTGCTTCAAGATCAAAATAATAGCGAGGTAATTGAAACTGAAAAGAATGGCCTTGTTGTATTGAGATTAGCTGAACATGAAGGTGCTAGAGTCTTGGAACTTGAGGAAGTTAAAGGAAGGGTTGTAGCAGCGCTGAAAAAACAAAAGTCTATTGAAAAGGCCAAGTCTGATGCAAGTGCAATTGTTAAGAGCATTGAAGACGAAAAGTCATCTAATGACATTGAGAGCGAGTACGCGGTTGAGTGGAAAGTAACTGATGCCGTTACTCGACAGAATAGCGAGCTTGATCGTGCTGTGGTTAGCAAGATTTTTGAGTTGCCTAAACCTGAAGCTGATAAGAAGACAACTTCATCAGTACAGTTATCAAATGGTGATTGGGTAGTTATTGTGTTGTCAGGGGTTTCAGACGGTGAATATAAACTGTCGGATAAAGAAGCTTTTCAGATGGGCTCGGTAGTTGCGGGTCGTTTTGGGCAGAGCGACTTTCAGGGATATCTTGGAACGTTGAAAGAAAATGCTCAAATAACCAGAAACTGATTCATGGATTAACACCAGATAATAAAAAACCCTCTATCGAGGGTTTTTTATTATCTGGTGTTTTGTTTGTCTATTTTAGCTCTTTTCAGGGTTTCCCATGCTAACGGTATTGATGCCACCATCAACGTAAGTGATTTCAGCACTGATACCGCTGGCTAAGTCAGAGCATAAAAACGCTGCAACATTACCAACTTCTTCGATGGTTACATTTCTTCGTAATGGAGTTTGTGCTTCATTGAAACTTAACATTTTACGGAAATCTTTGATTCCCGATGCTGCAAGCGTTCTAATTGGTCCTGCAGAGATAGCATTCACACGAATACCTTCTGGGCCAAGGCTTGATGCCATGTAGCGTACGTTGGCTTCTAAGCTCGCTTTTGCTAACCCCATGGTGTTGTAGTTAGGGATTACGCGCTCTGCACCTAGGTAGGATAGGGTGAGTAGTGCGCCATTGGTACCTTGCATCATTTTTCTTCCGTATTTTGCAAGAGCTACAAAACTATAGGAGCTGATATCATGAGCAATCTTGAATCCTTCACGAGTAGTGGCATTTACGTAATCACCGTCTAGTTCGTGTGCTGGAGCGTAGCCTACGGAATGGACAATACCGTCAAGACTATCCCAATGTTCATTCAATGAGGTGAAAACAGCTTCGATTTCATCATCTAACGCTACGTCACAAGGGAAACATAGGCTTGTGTTCCACTCTTTACCAAACTTTTCTACTCGACCCTTTAGCTTATCATTTTGGTAAGTAAGCGCGATTTCAGCACCTTCTCTATGCATTGCCTCAGCGATGCCATAAGCGATTGAGCGTTTGCTAGCAACGCCTACAATTAATATTTTCTTTCCTGCTAGAAATCCCATAATGCTACTCTTTTGAATGAATAAGTTTAAACAGATGAATTCGAGAGGCTATATTGTTGATTGGAAATCGACCATGTAATGGCAATTGTTATCAGGCAATAGTAGTCCGGCAATTATAATGCTGAAGTGTGAATCAAAGTGTCCCTCGGGGGAAGCCCCGTTTAATCCTTTGTTACAGATTAAGTGCGGCGGATATTAGCTCTTTGGTATATTCCGTTTGAGGGTTTTGAAAAATATCAGCTGCAGGGCCTTGTTCGGTGACAATTCCGTCTTTTAGTACCATGATGTCGTGGGCGAGGGCCTTAACTACTTTTAGGTCGTGGCTAATAAACACGTAACTAAATTGGTGTTTCTCTTGTAATGTGCGTAATAGGTCGACCACTTGGCATTGTACAGAACGATCTAGAGCGGAAGTGGGTTCATCTAAAATGATAAGTTCGGGCTTTAAGATGAGAGCCCTTGCAATAGCGATACGCTGACGTTGCCCACCCGAGAATTCATGGGGATAGCGATGGCGTGTGGCTGGATCAAGTCCAACTTCCTTCATGATCTGAATGATTAGTTGATCACTTGCTTGCTTCGGCATTGGATTGTGAATGGCTAAGCCTTCTGAAATAATGTTAGCTGCAGACATTCGTGGGCTTAAGCTGCTAAAGGGGTCTTGGAACACAATTTGTAATGATTTGCGGTAAGGCCTAACCTCAGACTGACTGAGGTTTTGGATCTCCACGCCGTTAACTTTTATGGAGCCCCGGCTTGAGCAGAGCCGTAACAAACCCTGTACTAGGGTTGTTTTTCCGGAACCGCTTTCCCCAACGATTCCGAGTGTTTTCCCTTTGGCTAATGTGAAGTTTACCTTGTTTACTGCTTTCACATGGCCGACGGTACGTTTAAATACCCCCTTCTTAATAGGGAACCATACGTTAAAGTCGGAGACTTCCAGTAGGGTGCTGTTCGTCGTGGGTTCGCTGCAAGGAGCTCCGCCTGGTTCTGAGGCTAGTAATTTTTGAGTGTAAGGGTGCTGAGGAGATTCGAATAGGGCTTTACAGTCATTTGTCTCAACTAGCCTTCCTTCACTCATTACAGCAACGGTGTCGGCATATCGTTTTACGATGCCGAGGTCATGGGTTATCAGTAAGATCGCCATGCCCATTTTTTGTTGTAATTCTTTTAATAAGCTTAGTACTTGTTTTTGTATATTGACATCGAGAGCCGTTGTTGGCTCATCTGCGATAAGTATGTCGGGTTCGTTAGATAGAGCCATTGCAATCATTACTCGCTGGCGTTGCCCACCAGAGAGCTCATGAGGGTAAAATGATAGCTTTTGATCTGGATCTGGAATACCTACTAGCGACAATAATTCTAGTACGCGATGCTTTATACCTTTTGATGATAATTTGCCGTGAAGTATAAGGGTTTCGCTGATTTGCTTTTCAATTGTGTGTAAAGGGTTCAGTGCAGTCATCGGTTCCTGGAAAATCATCCCGATGCCGTTGCCTCTTATCGATTGCATCTGAAGCAACGGGATATCTAGTAATTTGCGATTTTTATAGGTTACAGATCCTGATGGGAATTGGCATGATTTTTCAGGTAAAAGACGAAGAATTGCATGTGCGGTAACGGACTTTCCTGACCCGCTTTCGCCGACAAGGGCAAATATTTTACCTTTTTGTAGGTTGAAGCTAACGTTTTTTACGGCACAATTGGTTTCATTTCCGTGTGTAAATGTTACTGAAAGGTTGTCAACTGATAGTATGTTTTCGGTGTTTTTATCGTTCATTAATTAAGCCTGGGGTCGAAGGCATCACGTACGGCTTCTCCGATAAATACAAGAAGGCTGAGCATTATTGATAAAACGGCAAAGGCTGAAATTCCGAGCCAGGGTGCTTGTAGATTTGCTTTGCCTTGAGCGATGAGTTCTCCTAGTGATGGATCTCCAACGGGCAAACCGAATCCTAAAAAATCTAAAGCGGTAAGCGTTGTTATTGAGGACGTAAGGATAAATGGCATGAAGGTTAGGGTAGACACCATGGCATTGGGTAATACGTGCCGGATCATGATTGTTTTGTCATCTAACCCGAGAGCTTTTGCTGCTTTTACGTAATCTAGGTTTCGACCTCTTAAAAACTCCGCTCTAACAATACGGACCAAAGACATCCAGCTGAAGAGTAACATTATGCCTAGTAGCCACCAAAAATTGGGAGTGACAATACTTGCCAATATAATGAGTAAAAAAAGCATAGGCAATGCGTCCCAGATTTCGATAATGCGTTGCATGATTAAATCAAGCTTACCGCCATAGTAACCCTGGATTGCGCCAGCGAAAACACCAATAATCGTGCTGAAAAAAGTTAGTGTAATGCCGAAAATTACTGAGATTCTAAATCCATATAAGATTCGTGCTAATACGTCTCTTCCTTGGTCGTCGGTTCCTAGCCAGTTAACGTTATCTGGAGGGGAGGGGGCTGGTGTTGATAGGTCGTAATTTATAGTGTTGTAGCTAAAAGGAATGGGTGGGAAGACGAGGTAGCCTTTTGCATTAATCAGTTCGGCGACATATTCATCTCGATAGTCTGCTTCGGTTTCAAACTCACCGCCAAACTCTAATTCAGAATACGTAAATAAGAATGGAAAGTAAATTTGTTCATCATAACTGACAACGATGGGCTTATCGTTAGCGACAATTTCAGAAAAAAGTGCAACTGTGAATAAGGCTGAAAATATCCAAAGAGAATACCAGCCTCGCTTATTGTTTTTGAAGTTTTCCCATCGCCGTTGGTTAATTGGGTTTTTCATATGCTATTCCCTCGACTCAAAGTCAATTCGAGGGTCAATTAGGGTGTAGGTAATATCGCTAATAATATTCATAAAGAGTGAAATTAAGGCGAAAATAAACAACGTACCAAAAATCACTGGGTAATCTCTAGATAATACTGATTCAAAGCCTAAAAGCCCCAATCCATCCAGTGAAAAAATGACCTCAATAAGCAGCGCGCCAGTAAAAAAGATACCAACAACGGCAGAAGGGAAGCCTGCAATAATAATTAGCATGGCGTTGCGAAATACATGACCATATAGGACTTGCTGCTCTGTTAACCCTTTGGCTCTAGCGGTAATTACATATTGTTTTCCGATTTCATCCAAAAAAGAGTTTTTTGTTAGCATTGTTAGCATTGCAAAGCTGCTTACGACTGATGCGAACACAGGTAAAGTAATGTGCCAAAGGTAATCTTTGATTTGAGCAAAAGTACTTAATGATTCAAAGTTTGTTGAAGTTAAACCACGTAACGGAAATATATTAAAATAGCTACCCCCTGCCAGAAGCACGATTAATAATATAGCAAACAGAAAACCTGGAATTGCGTAACCAATAATTACTATACTGCTTGTCCATATATCAAAAGGTTCGCCGTGCTTTATCGCTTTTTTGATGCCAAGTGGAATGGAAATTAAATAGGCTAATAATGTTGTCCACAGCCCGAGAGAAATAGATACTGGTAATTTTTCTATAATAAGTCCGATGACTGACTTGTCACGAAAGAAACTATCGCCAAAATCGAAAGTGAAATAGTTCACTAACATGTCCCCGAAACGTTCTATAGCGGGTTTGTCAAAGCCGTAAAGCGCCTCAATTTTCTTCACAAGGTCTGGGTCCAAGCCTTGTGCTCCGCGATAATCGGATTGACCGCTGGATGAGCTTCTTACCTCTGAGCTTGTAGAATTTCCTAGTCTATTAGCCGTGTTGCTTTCAAAACCTTCTAACTTTGCGATCATTTGTTCTACCGGCCCTCCCGGTGCTGATTGGATAATGGCGAAATTAATCGCCAAAATTCCAAACAATGTTGGGATGATGAGTAGTAATCGTCGAATGATATATGAAGTCATAAAAAAGAATCAGTTATTGATCAGAAGTTTTCCACCAGGTGTCAAAACCAAGGCTATATTTTGGTGCTATCTTGGGCTGTCTAAAAAAATCTCGATAAGCAACGCGATAAGAGCTGATGTGCCATTGTGGAACAACGTAATGGCCCCAGAGAAGAACGCGATCAAGAGCTCTGCATGCGGTAATTAGATCGTTTCGAGATTCTGCGCCAATGATTTCGTCAATCAGGTGATCAACAACGGGTTCTTTTACACCGATAAGATTGCGGCTACCACGATGATCGGCGTAGCCGGAATACCAGTAATCACGCTGTTCGTTTCCTGGCGAGGAGGATTGTGCAAATGTTTGGATGATCATATCAAAGTCAAACTCACGTCGCCGCTCAATGAATTGAGAGCCGTCAATAACTCGAATAGATGCTTTGATTCCTAGTTTTTCAAGGTTTTTAGTGTACGGTAATATCACACGTTCAAATGTTTTTTGATAAATGACAATTTCAAAATTGAAAGGTTTACCATTTTTATTTGTTAATGCACCTTCTTGGATTGTCCAGCCTGCTTCTTTAAGAAGTTTAGTTGCTGCACGAAGGTTTAATCGGTTTTTACCGTTACCTTTTGTTTTGGGGATGGGGTACGCTTTAGAAAATAGCTCTACTGGAAGGTCGTCTTTGAATGGTTCAAGTAGTGCAAGTTCCTTCTCTGATGGTACCCCGCTAGAGGCCAGTTCGGAATTTGAAAAGTAACTAGTGCTTCTTGTGTACGCGCTATAAAATAGGTTTCTATTTGTCCATTCAAAATCAAATGCTAAGCCAAGAGCTTGGCGAACTTTGGGGTCCTTAAAAAGCTCTCTGCGAGTATTGATTGCGAAGGCCTGCATTCCAGCAGGGTTTTCGTGTGGTATCGTTGCTAGGACAATGCTTTTGTCATCAAACGCTGGGCCGTTGTATTGTGTCGCCCAGCTTTTTGAGCTGTTTTCTTCAAGTATGTCGAAGTTTTTTGATTTAAAAGCCTCTAATGCAACATTAGGGTCTCTATAATAGTCAAATCGAATTTCGTTGAAATTAAAGTGGCCGACTCGTGTAGCATGATCTTTGGCCCAGTAATTTTGCACGCGCTGGTAGGATATATCTTTACCTTGGCTGAATTTAGCTATTTTGTATGGGCCACTGCCTAATGGTGGAGAGAGTGTTGCAGAAGTAAAATCTTTACCTTTCCAGTAATGTGCCGGTAAAATTTGAAGTTGGCCAAGTATTAACGGTAGCTCTCGATTTTTGCCATCTCGAAAATGAAACGTGATTGTGTGTTCATCGAGGATTTTAACATCTGTTACGTCAGCGTAGTAAGCTCCGTAGAAAGGGCGGCCCTGCTTTGTTAGTGTGTTAAAACTAAATAATACGTCCTCTGTGGTGATGGGGTGCCCATCGTGAAAGTAAGCGTGCTTATCAATAAAAAAGGTGACTGAGTCATTCGCTTTTGACACCGAAATTCGTTCGGCAATCAAACCATATTGGGTAAAAGGCTCGTCATTTGATGCTACGGAGAGCGTATCGTAAATATAACCAACGCCGGTGGCAGGTTCCCCTTTGGGAATAAATGGATTAAAACTATCAAAAGACCCATTTGCCGAACGAACAATGTTGCCGCCCTTGGAGGCTTCGGGGTTTACATAGTCAAAGTGAGAAAAGTTCTCACTGTATTTTGGCTTTCCATGCATAGCTAATGCATGTACCCCTTTAGTTGATGCCTGAGTGTGCGCGCAGAATGATGAAACCGCTAGCGATATTGTAAAAAGCAATAATGTTGGTATGTGTTTGTGTTGCATGAAGGTTCTATTAAATCCGTTAGTGTTTGTTTTCTATCCACCAGCTTGTAAAGCCAAGGTTGTATTGAGGTTGGACAACGGGTCGAGCGAATTGATTCCAGTACGCTATACGATGATAATTTAAATGCCAATGAGGTATTGTGTAGAAATTCCACAATAGAGCCCTATCTAAGGCTTTGGTTGCTGCTGTTAATGAAGTTCTATCGGTTGCAGATGTTATGTTATCAATGAGCATATCTATGACCGGGTTGCTAATGCCCGCAAAATTTCTAGATCCACTGATGTCTACTTGAGACGAGTGGAAGTATAGTCGTTGTTCGTGGTTTGGCGATAAGGTTTGTGGGTAAACGAAAGTGATAACATCAAAATCTTTTTCATCCAACCTTACTTTGTATTGCCCCCTGTCAACGACCCGGACGGTTGCCGAAATGCCAACACGAGAAAGGTTTTTTATGTAGGGGTTAATTACTCGGGTAAAACTCGGTTGGTTTACTAAGAATTCGAATTCAAACTTGTCACCGGTTTTGCTATGAATAAGCTGATTGTTTGTTAAGACCCACCCTGCTTGTTTTAGTAAGGCGGTTGCTTGCCTTAGTTGGGCGCGAATGTTTCCATTGCCTTTTGTGGTATCAAGCTTAAACGCTGTGCTAAAAATATTGTCAGGTAATGCGTTTTGGTGAGCCAACAAAAATTCCCGTTCAGGGCCTTCTGGAACTCCTGCGGCCTCAAAAGGAGAATTTGGGTAATAGGTATTTGAGCGTTTATATGCACCGGCAAAGATGGTTTTATTAGTCCATTCAAAATCAAATAGAAGGGAGAGCGCCTTGCGTACACGTATATCTTTAAACAGCGGTCTTCTTTGGTTCAAAAAGAAAGCTTGGCTGCCGCTTGGGATTTTGTGTTTGATCTCCTCGGTTATTACTTGTCCAGATTTACGTGCAGGAAAGTCATAAGCCGTCGCCCAATCTTTTGATATGTATTCGTAAAACACGTCAATGTTACCGGCTTTGAAAGCTTCCAGTGCAACAGTGCGGTCTTTAAAGAAATCAATGCGGACAGAATTAAAATTAAACTGACCTTGATAAAGCGGGTGGTTTTTAGCCCAATGGTCGTCAACTCGAGTAAATTCAATATGGCTACCCAGTTGGAATTTATTAATACGATATGGACCACTAAGCAGTGGAGCTACTGTTGAAGCATCGTTAAAAGCATGTTTTGTCCAGTGTGCTTTGGACATAACCGGCAGTTCGCCAATGCGTAACATAAGGCTTTTTCTATTTGGCCCTTCGAGATTGAATTGTATCGAATGAGAGTTAAGCACCTTGATTGAGGTGATGTTCCTGTAAATATCAAGATACCTTGGATGAGCAAGGCTACTTCGCAATAGTCGGATACTGTTTTCTACGTCATTAGCTGTGATGGGCGTGCCATCATGAAACTTTGCATTGTGGTTGATGGAAAAGCGTATCCATGACAGGTCGTTTGGATACTCAATGGTGTCACAAATCAGGCAATAGGCAGTTTGCGCTTCGTCACCGGAGGGCAGGTAATCTCCCGTTCCTGCCATCAGGGGTTCATTGGCTTCACTAAAGCCGTACATTCCCATGCCCGGAGTATTGATTGGGCTGATTCCTTTTAATAAATAGGGATTTAGGGTGTCAAAGGAACCAAAGCCAGGGAGTGTGATTTTGCCTTTTTTTGGGGCATTTGGGTTTACATAGTCTTTGGCTGTACTTGTTGCTGGGTAGGATGGACTGTCAAAGAGGCTAAGTGATGAAGCTTTGGTAGTGTTTTGATCAAAGCTTTCGGCAGATAGCAATTGGGATATTAATAAGGATAAGATAAACGTTATAAATCTTGCTGAATTATGCATTTAACGTCGGCTTTCCATTGATGTTTTTCGTGAGCGCTAAGCGCGCTACCTTTTTGATTATTATATGTTTTTATACCGCGGTGCAAGTGCTTGCTGCAGGTGTAATACGACAAGTAGATTAATCTACCCCATAGCTGTTGCTATTACTAGCTATATGGAAGGAAGACCATTCAAATAATTGGATATAAGAGGAGGGCAATGTTCGTAATTTGAACTATTCTTATAAGATCTAGAACTGTATCTAATACCTTGAGGATAAGCAGGTTGTTGATGGCCGCGGAACGGACAGAAACAGAAAGTATCGATAAATTAATTGATTCGTTGAGTAAAAAAAGCATGCCGGCGATGGCGAATTCCATTAATCAAATGGGGCAGCTTACCTCTTCGGATAACTCCCGCGTGTCTCAGCTTACTGAGCAGGTGTTAAAAGACCCTACGTTGACGACACGTGTACTTCAGGTCGCAAATAGTGTGATTTATCGTGGGTCTGGTCAAGTGAATACCATTACGCGGGCCATTGTGTTGATGGGTTTTACCTCTATACGTGATATTTCATTGTCGATGAAAGTACTTGATGAGATGTTAAAAAAATCCCCCACGCAGCACCTCAAGAATGTGATGGCAAAGTCCTTTCATGCGGCAATGCAAGCCAAGGGCCTTGTTAGTAGCGCCAAGTACGGTGTCAAAGAAGAGATTTTTATTTCAAGCTTACTTCATCACCTAGGGGAGATGTCGGTACTTTCTCGAGATGATGACCTAAGCCGGAGACTTGATCATCTGATTTCTAAGCAGGGTGTTTCACCAGATATGGCAGCCCAACAAGTCTTGGGGTTTTCTTTTCAGGAATTAACGTTAGGTTTGGCAAATAGTTGGAGTTTGGGTGACATGATGAAGCAGGCAGTCAGCCCTACTTCAAAATTGTCTCGCCCAGTTGAAGCTGTTTTATTGGGCGAAGAATTGAGCCAAGTCGCAGGACTTGGGTGGGACTCTGAAGCCGTGGGTTCTGTGGTTAAACGTATCGCTGATTTTGGTGGGATTGATGTTGCAACAGCTTTAGATCAGGCTAAGCAGGTTGCAGACTATGCACGAGAGGTAGCCAGCCATTATGGTGCCGATGCAGTAAAGCATCTTATTCCCCCGTCTAATTACACGGTTGATACTGCGGAGCGTTTGAACGTTATTACTTTCACGGAGGACGTTGAAGTCATCGTGCCAGCCGACGCTGCTGAAAACAAGATTGAGGGTTTGGGAGGTTCTACGCCGGATGCTGTTGTTAATATTGAGGTGAAGGAGGAGGCTGAGATTCCTCAGAAAAAACAAAAAATAATGGTAGAGCTTGATATAACACCCGAAATGATTGATGCAGCTTTACGTAAAGAACCGCTGCCTCCAATGAAGGTATTGCTAGCACAAACTGAAAGCCAATCTAGCCAAAGCTCAGAAGGCTTGAGTACTGAAGGTATGACTGAGGCTGTGACGCAAGCAAATAAGAATAAAAATAAAAAAATTGCGGCTGTCTCACTAGAAAAGAAAGTCAACACCGATTTACATATGGAGTATATGCAAAAGATTGGTGACCTGCTTGCGGGAAAAAAACTTAATGTGAATGAAATATTTACTTTAATATTGGAAGCTATGAAGGATGCGCTAGGTTTGGAGCGTGTAGCGATGGCGCTGCTATCTAGAGATAGGAAGGTGTTGAAGGCTAAGCTTTTTGGTGGCGATGTATCGGAGGATTTTGAGTCATCATTTGAGTTCAAAGTAGATGTAGATAATGCCTTTTCTTATGCGATAGGACAGGCCCAGCCATTTTGGGCCGGCAGAGATCAGACAGGCGCTAAAGATTACCTTGTTTCGAAATCTATAGCTAAAGCACTTGGTCAAGGGGGCTTTTTTATTGCTCCGATAGTTGTCTCGCGAAAGCCTATTGGTGTGTTTTATGCCGACCAAAGAGTTTCGGGAGCAGAGCTTACAGGGCAACAATTTATGAATTTTAGCATGCTCGCTCAACAGGCGAGCATTGCTCTATCAGCGTTAAAGTAAACCTGTATGTTAAGGAGCGTTAGTAATATCAACATACAGTGTTAACAGTTGTCCGGGTTGTAAATAACGTTTCAAATCAACCTTGTTCCATCGCTTGATCTCATTAATTGATACGTTAAATTTATCTGCGATACGAGCGTATGAGTCGCCGTTACGGGCTTTGTAATTTACCTTTCTTATTCGTCCACTTTTACGACCAGTTGAGCTTTTGTTGGTGACCCATACGGTGAGTTTTTTGCCCGTTACCAAGGGGTCAGTTGGTGCCATGCCGTTCCATTTCGCAAGTGACCGAGTGTTGACTTTGTATTGTTTTGAAATTTTCCAAAAGCTATCGCCTGATTGAACATAGTGGTGTACACGACGTTTGCCTTTCACTGCTCTGCTGGTTTTGGCTTTCATGCGCTGGTCAAGCGCAAGTCGATAGGCTTTTGATGATTGTGTAGCAGAGGGGATTAAAATTGTTTTACCAGCAATTATTTTATTGCCTTTGATATGGTTAACATCTCTTATCATGGATGGGGTTGTTTTATTCGCTCTAGCAATTGAGATCAAACTATCGCCAGATTTTATTTTATAACGAGACCAGGTAACCCGTTCTTCTTTGGGCAGCTTTGATAATCTGACAGTAAATGCTTCAGCTTTCTTGATGGGCAAAAGTAATGAATGTGGGCCATTTGGGTCGGTCGCCCATCGATTAAAGCCTGGGTTAAGTGTGTAAAGTTCATCGATGGTTAATTCGGCGAGGGTTGCAGCTTGCGCCATATCAATCTGTGAGCCTGTATAAGCTACAGCAACCTGTTGGGTGTTGGGGATTGTAGGTAATGTTATTCCATACTTTTCAGGAGTATTAAATATCTGAGATATGGCGATTAGCTTGGGTACGTAGGCTTGTGTTTCTTTGGGAAGTTTTAGAGACCAAAAATCGGTGGGTCGCCCACGTTTCTTATTGTACCTAACGGCCTTGCGAACTGTTCCGCCCCCAGAGTTATAAGCTGCTAAAGCCAATAACCAGTCACCATCAAATTGTGAATTGAGTTTCGTTAAGTAGTTGAATGCAGCATCAGTAGATGCTTTGATGTCTCTTCGCCCGTCATACCACCACGTTTGTTTTAATCCATAAGCTTTGCCTGTGCCAGGTATGAATTGCCAGATGCCTGATGCTCTGCCGTGAGAGTAGGCAAATGGATCAAAGGCGCTTTCTACAATAGGTAATAGCACGAGTTCTGCAGGGATGTTTCGGTGTTTTGCCTGTTGATAAATGTAATAAATATAAGGTTCGGCACGTTTTATAACGCGACGAATATATTCTGGGTGAGATGCGTACCAGTTTCTCTGAGCAACAGTTCTAGCGTTGGTTGACGATAGATCTAACGCAAAGTTAGCTGATAAATCTTCCCAAAATGATACTGCCTCCAGTGGGGTGGCTTGATGGCGGTTGGGGGCTGCGAGGGGGGCGGTGTCTACGTGATATTGCTTTCCTTTGGCGTTGTCCAAAACATCAGTGTTGTTGGTGCTTGACTGTGCATTGTTATCAGCGCTGGTGGTAGAACCAATTAAGGGTAAATTTTTACAGCTAATCAGCATCGTGAGTAATGCGATAAGCAAGGTGCTTGATAGAGTGTTAGGGCCCAAATGCTTAAGAGACTTCATAGTAAATTAAAATACATCCTTCCAGCGACGAATTGCAGCGAATAATGAGATCTCGTCATCAAGTTTCTCATCAGCCCAATCTTCAACAGTATATTTAAGCTGAGGGCTGTCCCAGCGCAGAAATGGGTTTACCTTTTTTTCACTCCCAAGCCAGCAAGGAATTGATGGTGCATTCTGGTCTCGCAGTGCTGCGACTTCTAGTGTGCGTTGTTGAATATCAATATTTTCAGGTTCTACCGCCATTGCAAAAGCGAGATTTGATAATGTGTATTCATGTGTGCAATACACTAATGTATTGTCGGGAAGCGCGTTAAATTTTTTCATGGCAGTTAACATCTGTTCGGCGGTACCTTCAAATAATCGACCGCAACCTGATGAAAATAGAGTGTCGCCACTAAATAAAATAGGCTGACCGCTAGGAAGGGTGCCATTGTAAGCAATGTGGCCTGCAGTATGTGCGGGAACGTCGAGGACATTAAGTGAGATGTTTGCAATGGGAAGTGAAACAGTGTCACCTTCTTTTAATGATACCGTTGAATGTGGAACGGCTTCATTTGCTGGGCTCCAAACTGGAATGTCAGGGTAGGCATTAATAAGTTGGCCAATACCAGCGATATGGTCTGGGTGATAATGAGTGACCAGGATTCCAGCTAAAGAAAGGTTTCTTTTTTCAATAAATTCAATGACTGGTGTTGCATCGCCAGGGTCAACGACGACGACGCGTTCATGATCTGTGATAGCCCAAATGTAGTTGTCAGAAAATGCGCAAATGGGGAGGATTTCGATCATGTTAAGTCCTGGTTGATGTTGGCGAGTTGATATTAGCGGTCTTGGACAGCGTGGTTTGATAGATATTCCAAATGATAACGTAATATTGTGTAGACTTCTTTCTATTAAGTTAACAGTGGCAGTAAAAATTTTGCTACTGTCATAGGATTAGATTTGTTAAAAGGACGAAATCATGGCATTGCCTCGGTTATTTAGACCGTTTCATTCCGCTCATGGACAGTACACTCATGAGTTAGTGAATTTGTGGTACAAAAGTGAGTTAGGGATGCAGATCCTTGAGCAGGAGAGGGGGGTGTTAGATCAGTTGCTTCCGGAGCTATTTGGTTATCATTTGATGCAGATGGGGGGGGTTAATACATCTTCACTCTCGTCAAAAAGCCCTATTAAGCACCAGTTTTTTCTCAGTGAAGATGGGGTCGACCTGTTAGAAAAACATAGTGATGACCCCGGGGAAATTTTACGTTCTCAAATGTCCGCGGTAAAAAGTAAATGTACTGAACTGCCGTTAGCGTCAGATTCTATTGACGTTGCAGTGTTACATCATAGTTTGGATTTTCATGACAACCCTCACGGTATACTTAGAGAAGTTGCCCGCACACTAATGCCAGGCGGCAAAATTGTGATTGTTGGTTTTAACCCTTGGAGTTGGTGGGGTCTTGCAAGAATATTTCTCAAAAATGCCCCCAAAGCGCCCTGGAATGGGAATTTTGTTAGTCCCTATAGGCTTTCCGATTGGTTGAACTTGTTGGATTTTGAGATTGAAGGCTGTGAGTGTGTTTGTTATGGTCTGCCGACAGTGAATCCTCGAACTTCAGCTGCTTTTTCTTGGGTTGGTGCATTAGCTAAGCGGTGGCTGTCTCAGACTGGGGCTGTTTACACATTGGTTGCGACAAAACGTGTTGCTACGTTTACACCGGTTAAGCCTAAAAGATTTCAAAGGCCTTCGTTGGTACCAATACCGCTTAATGGGTTGGTTAGACCCGCATCGCGTAATCCAAGCAACGATGTTGATCGAACAAAATAGCAGTTATAAAGTCGTTCATTTTTAACAATAAGGTAGTTGATTTTGCGTCAGGTTGTTTTAGATACAGAAACCACAGGGCTTGAGCCCTCCGAAGGGCACCGAATTATTGAAATTGGTTGTGTGGAGGTTATAGATCGGCGCTTAACCGGCAATACCTACCATCAATACCTCAACCCAGACCGTGAGATTGATGATGGGGCTATTGAAGTCCACGGTATTACTAATGAATTTCTTGATGATAAACCCCGTTTTAATCAAGTTGCTCCTGCATTTTTAGAGTTCATCAAGGGTTCCCAGCTGGTTATTCATAATGCAGCGTTTGATATCGGATTTTTGAATAATGAGCTTAAAATATGTGATCAGAAATTCGGGTCTCGCTATGGGAAAACACAGGATTATTCCTCTGTGCTAGATACCTTGCTGCTCGCCAGGAAAATGCATCCCGGTCAACGTAATAGCCTTGATGCATTGTGTCGGCGTTACGAGATAAATAATACACATCGAGAGCTTCACGGAGCGCTACTTGATTCCGAGATATTAGCGGACGTTTATCTCGCCATGACAGGGGGGCAAACCAAACTTATCTTGGGTGATGAGGGTGGTGATGGGGAGATATCAGGGGCAACCATTATTCGCCTTGGCTCAGAGCGCTCAGCGCTTAATATCACATTAGCAAGTGATGAAGAAATGACCGATCACAGCGCTAGAGTTGCTGCTATTGCCAAGAAATGTGATGGTGGGGCGGTATGGAGCACGGTTTTTCCGGGTGAAAACTAAGCTCGGTGCTGAAATTGGTATTGTCAAAATGTTACTCAGTAGCCATTCCTGCCTTTAAGGGTGATTTTTTATCAACTAATTAAGCCTAAGTTGTGGTGTGTCTCTTGTTTCAAAGATCTTAAAGGTTTATAAATCATAGGCTTAAACACTGTAATTAATGTACTCTTTGAATGATGATTTTAATCAGTTGAATTATCATGGTTTCATTATGTTTTACTATACTGAAGTCAGTACTACAGTTAATACTTGGAACAATAACAAAACACATTTCTCGCAAAGCCGCGTCGTCAAGGTGTAAATATGGTCGTGATCGAAGGAACAGCCTCCTTAAACTTAGTGAAAGAACAGTTGGATGAATCCCTGTCAGTAGCAGAATCCAGCTTGGAACAATACGCTGAGGAGCCCTCCAATAGTCGACGTCTGACACAATGTATTGATCAATTCCGACAACTACGGGGCGTAATGATTGTTGTTAATCTTCACGGCGCAGCACTGTTGGTTGAGGAAATGGAGGCGCTTGGAGAGTTTATCCTCGATAACCAAGACTCTGACCAAGAAAAGCCGTTAGCCGGTTTGAGTAACGCTATCATGGTGTTAGCTCATTACCTAGAGTATGTTCAGGTTAAGCAATCAACACTGCCTGTGTTGTTGATACCCACCATCAATGAAGTGCGAAGTCTTGCGAAGAAGCCGTTTATTCCAGAGAGTACTTTTTTTAGATTAGGCAGCAATCCCCCTAGACCATCAAAAGAAACTGGCGAGCCAGCAGATCATGGCAAGCTTGAAGAAATTGGCCGAAGGTTGCGCCATATGTATCAGGTGGGAATGTTAGGGGTGTTTAAAGGTGAAGATACCGCGCCCAATGTTAAGCTTATGCGTCGTGCCCTTGATCGTATAGATTCATTAAGTGGTGATGTGCCTATGGCCAAATTATGGTGGTTGGGCCAGGGTGTTTTGGCCGCATTGGAAAATGACGGTGTTGAGGTAACAAGTTCGCGTAAGTCATTGTTGGGTATGATTGATCGTCAAATCAAAGCTACAGTTTTGCAAGCGGAAGTGACGCTCGCTAAAGAAGCTCCTGATAATGTTGTAAGAGAAGCCGTGTTTGTCACGTCACTAGCTGATAAATTAGATGGCGTAGTCACAGAGATTCTTACCGAATTTGGTGTTGTAGAGGACAGGATGGCTGGTTCAGAAATGCAGCGAGAGCAAGCATTAATGAAAGGCCCAAGTGGCAGTGTTATTAAGTCAGTTGTTGATGCTATTAAAGATGAGTTGTCCCATATTAAAGATTCACTTGATCTAGGTGCTCGTGGAGCCCATGGGGATGATGAAGAAAGCTTCTCGCGCATTAGTGAAGCACTTATAAAGATCGCTAACACGTTATTGATGTTAGGTTTGATTGATGCGAGTTCGCTGTTGAAAGAGCAGGCTGGACATATTGCCAATTGGACAAGTACTGCCGATATTGACGCTGATAGCGAAGAGTTTAATGCTGTTGCTGATGCGTTATTGTACGTGGAAAATAGCATTGCATCTTTAGCTCCCCGAATGGGTGGTGCTCATAGTGTGGGAGAAAGTGAAGCGGAAGTTGTTGCCAAGCAGGGTATGTCGATAACCCAGCTAGAAGAAGCGAGGCGTCTTGTTATAGGGGAGTCTCGAGCTGGTCTTTCTTTGGCAAAAAGGGCCCTCACATCGTACATGGAATCCAACTGGGATGGCATGCATCTTAGTAATGTGCCTACAACGTTGAATACTGTATGGGGTGGCCTCACTTTCTTGCAACTGGAGCGTGCGGCTAACGTGATGAAATCCTGTGGTGGGTTTATACATGACCGCTTGATTAACGATCGCTCTAACGAGCCTGATGAACATCTAATGGAAACATTAGCGGATGCTATTACTAGTATCGATTATTACCTTGAAAGTATTGAAAATAATAAGCCTATTGGGGATGGTGTACTTGATGTTGCAGAGGAAAGTATGGATGAGCTTGGTTTTCCTAGCAAAGCAGCATAAGTCAAGCATCTGTGGCGTATCGGCTCAGTGACGGCAGTGATTAAATAAATGTTATACGAAAATTTTGAGCCTGGAGTGATAGCACCTTCACGCAGTGACGGCCCTGTAATTTGGTTTGCTTTTCAGGCAGGCAAATTGATGATGTTTGATGATGGACAGGGTGCGTCGGTTCCTCAAGTTGTTGATTTTTCAGAGTTGAATGTCGGTTACAAATCAACTTACTTTCTTGGCCTCTATTTTGGGCAGCCGGTTTATGCTGTCCATATTCCAGATGACGTCATCCTCCCCGAGCCTTTTTTTCTAAAGGACCTACGTGGGCTGATGACGACATTTGAGGAGACTGTATTTCTCATTGCTGGCAGGGCATTGCAAATCGTTCAATGGGATGTTGATCATCAATTTTGCAGTCGTTGTGGTGCTGAAACCGCATTTCACCATACGGATCGGGCCAAAGAGTGCCCTTCTTGTGAATACACTCAGTATCCTAGGATATCCCCGTGCGTAATTGGCTTGATAACGCGAGGTCCAGAGATCTTGCTAGCGAGATCCGCCTCATTCCCATCTGGAATGTATAGTACTTTGGCAGGTTTCGTTGAACCTGGAGAGACGCTGGAGCAAGCTTTTGCAAGAGAGGTGCAAGAAGAGGTTGGGGTGTCGATTAGAAATATAAGCTACAAGTCTAGCCAGCCGTGGCCATTTCCTCACTCCTTAATGGTTGGGTTTCAGGCAGAGTTTGCGGATGGTGACATCAAGGTTGATGGGATTGAGATTCAGGAGGCTGATTGGTTTCTTGTAGATCAGCTACCATTGGTACCACCAGAGGGTTCGATAGCTCGCTATTTGATTGATCAATATGCAGACCAATGCGCAGATCAATGGAAGCGCTAAGGGCACACTATCGGTAAATTGCCGTTCTATCTGTAATAGAAAAGAGGGAAACACATGGGATATGACTGGATAACCGGTATCGTCATTTTAATCAGTGTTGTATTTCTAGTTGCTGGCGTTATCACATTATTTCGAAAAAATTGGTTCATCAATTGGCTGCGAGGCTCGCTGGGAATGCTTTTTGTCGCTATTGCTGTATTTTTTGGCTTGTTAGCGGTTAATGTTTTCAGCTATCAGCAGATGCAAAAAGAGCAAGATGTTGCAACGCTAAGTTTTGAAAAAAGCGCACGTCAAACCTATGATGTTACTGTTTCTCAGCCTGGCGGGGCCGAAATGCGTTATGAGATACGCGGTGATTTGTGGCAAATTGATGCTCGAATGATCAAATGGAAAGGTTTTTTTGCGGGTGTGGGTTTTGCTCCAGGATACAAGTTAGATCGCTTGCAGGGGCGTTATATTACATTGGAGCAAGAGCGTTCGGCCAAACGTACAGTATATGCGCTTAGTGAGCCAGATTTGGGTTTTGATCTGTGGGCATCGATCAAGAAAAATGCACATTGGCTGTCGATAGTGGATGCAGCTTATGGAAGTGCAACATTTTTACCCATGGCAGATGGGGCTATTTTTTCGGTAAGTATGGGTAATTCCGGCTTGGTGGCGCGCCCTTTGAACGACAGGGCCGACTTGGCGTTAAAGGAATGGGAGTAATACAACACGGAAAGCAGTGCTAAATTGGCGCTGCTAATATTTATGCCTCTTTGCAAGCTTGTAAAAGCTTGAAACCTCCCCATATAACTATCACAATATTATTTTAAAATTCATCATGGCCTTGCTATAAGGCGCCGATTAAAAAAGGCGCCGATTAGAGGTGTCATGTAACTTGAGTAAAGAGGGATAGAGTGTGGTTGAGTTGCTAGCTGAATATGGGTTGTTTTTGGCCGAAGCTGTTACTGTTGTAGTAGCCATATTGATTGTATTTGGGGGGGTCGCATCATCTTCCATGAGTCGTCGTCAGGATGATCATGGTCAAGTAAAGGTGACACACCTAAACGAAACCTTCGAAGAGATGGCTGACGTCCTAAAAGTTGCAGTGTTAACGAAGGATCAGCTTAAGGACGAAGATAAGGCTCAAAAGAAGAAAGAAAAAGAAGATAAAAAAGCTGCCAAAAAGAAAAAAACCGACACTGAAGAGAAGCCAGAAAAAAGGCGAGTGTTTGTATTGGACTTTGATGGTGATATGCAGGCAGGTGGCGTTGAGGCGTTAGGTACAGAGATTACGGCACTATTAACCATGGCAACCGAGAAGGACGAGGTAGTTATCCGGTTAGAAAGTCCTGGTGGCCAGGTGCATGCATACGGGTTAGCTGCTTCACAATTGTCCCGCATTGTAGATAAGAAAATCCCTTTTACCGCTTGTGTTGATAAAGTTGCGGCTAGCGGCGGTTATATGATGGCATGTGTTGCAGATAAAATCGTTGCCGCTCCATTCTCAATCCTTGGGTCAGTTGGTGTGGTTGCCGAGCTGCCAAACTTTAACAAGGTTATGAAAAAATACGATGTTGACTATGACGTATACACTGCCGGCGCATACAAGCGCACGGTAACAATGCTCGGTGAAAATACAGAGGCTGGCAAAGCAAAATTTGTTGAAGAGTTAGAAAGTACACATGTTTTATTTAAAGACATGGTTGCTCATAATCGCCCGCAGCTTGATATTGAAAAGGTCGCAACCGGAGAGCATTGGTATGGTTCTCAAGCCAAGGAATTAGGCTTAGTTGATGAGTTAAAAACAAGTGATGATTATTTATATGAAGCAAGTAAGAATGCTGATGTTTATGAAATATCCTATGAAATAAAACAAACTATGGCCGATAAATTGGGTTTTGCTGCGGAGAAAGCTGCAACACGTTCTTTGACGCGTTTATGGGCCAATATTAGCTCTCGCTATAACCGGTTTGTCTAACGCTATGGAAGACTTTAAGGCGCTCGTTGTAACAGAGGATAATGGATATTACTTGCCGGGAGTTGAGCGACGAGAGCTACAGGATTTGCCTCCTGGTGATGTGCTGATACGTGTTTCTTACTCCTCTATTAATTATAAAGATGCGCTTTCTGCTAGTGGTAATAAAGGGGTGACTCGGTCCTTTCCTCATACGCCGGGTATCGATGCTGCGGGTGTTGTAGAGTCATCTAGTTCTCCCAATTTTAATAAAGGTGATGAGGTGATTGTCACTGGGTATGATTTGGGTATGAACACGTGGGGTGGTTTATCTGAATTTATACGCGTACCTGCCAATTGGGTGGTCAACAAACCCTCAGGGTTGAGTTGTCGTCAGGCAATGGTGCTGGGTACGGCGGGGTTTACTGCTGCAATGTGTGTGGATACCTTGCTTCAGGTTGGGATTGCTCCTAGTCAAGGGCCTGTCCTGGTTACGGGTGCTACGGGTGGTGTTGGTGCTATTGCAGTGTGGCTTTTGTCTAATTTGGGGTTTGAGGTTACGGCGTCAACGGGTAAATTGGCTGCAACTCCATGGCTTACCGCTCTGGGGGCGACCAGTGTGATTAATCGAGATATTATCTCTGAGCCAACAAAAAAACCTATGTTAAAAACCGAATGGGCTGCAGTTGTTGATACCGTTGGTGGAGATACGTTATCAAATGCGTTAAAAGCTGTGCAATATGGTGGTAGCGTTGCTTGTTGTGGGATGGCAGGTAGTACAGAGTTAAACACCAGTGTTTTCCCATTTATTATTCGCGGCATTAATTTGATGGGAGTTGATTCCGTGGAGTTGCCTTTAGAGGTGAAGATTGATATCTGGCGGATGTTGGCTGATGAGTGGAATTTTAAAGAGTCGGGCGTTTTAGAAGGGTTGCTCTGTAAATCCATCTCCTTGTACGGTGTGCCAGATGCGCTAGAAACCGTGCTGGATGGTAAGCACCAAGGTCGTTATTTGGTTTCAATAGCAGGTTAGTCTCGCCGTAGTCGGTCAGATACCGCAATTGGTGACGGGTATCTGAATACAATGATATACGTGGAAAACAAGAACGTTAATATAGCGGTTGCTTGTATTACCATCGATGCTTCGTCCCCGATAAAATGAAGGCTGCTTGCAATGTAGGCAATCAGTAGAGAGAACTCACTGGTTTGTCCTAGTCTAAACCCCACTTCCCACGACAGGTTTTTCTCCTCTCCCGTTTTACGTAGCAGAAATGAGTAAACTGCTGGTTTTAATATCAATACAGCGGCTGCTAGTAGTGATGCGGGGATGATGATGTCGCTAAGTAACGTTAAGTTAAAGTTTGCTCCGATCGTAAAAAAGAACAGAATTAAAAAGAAATCTCTAAGTGGTTTCAGATTGATGGCGATATATTGTGCAATGGGGCTGTTTGCAAGGCTGATTCCCGCGATAAAGGCACCAATTTCTAAGGAAAGCTGAAAGTGTTCCGCCATTATTGCGAGGCTAAGGCACCAGCCGATAGCGAGCAGAAAGATATATTCATGGAAGCGATCGAAGCGCCGAAGTAGGGGGAGTAGTACCCACCGAACAAAGCCCATAGCAAATATGATTAATGCCGGCAGGGCGGCGAGCAGTTGAAGTATCTGGGCGGGGTTTTCTAGGTTGCTGGTGTTGTTGCTACCAGTACCATTGCCACTATTTAGCACTATAAGTACGATTATCGCTAGAATATCTTGTAGTAGCAAAATCGAAATAAGTATCTCACCAGTATGTTTATGATGAAGAACTGTGGTGGGCAGCAGTTTTATACCGATGATTGTGCTGGAGAAAGTGGTAGCAATGCCGATAATTGAGCTCTCCATAAGGCTAAACCCAAATAGACAGCCTATACCGAACCCGGTGAAGCCTAGTGCGAGAGCGCTTAAAATGGCGACTAATGCGGTTTTTGATAGAAGTTGAAGGAAGTTTCTAGGTTGCAAATCGAGCCCAAGGAGGAATAGCAAAAACATAATGCCGATGTGGCCGATCTCTTCGAGGGTTTTTGCATCTTTTACGAGCTCAAAGCCATAGGGGCCAAGCAGAACACCAAGCACAATATAAGCAACGATCAGTGGTTGGCGTGTAAAAAGGGCAAAAGACGCAAGGACTCCGGCACCACTAAAGATAAGAAACACAGAGAATATTAGGGAGTCGTTTCCCATAAGATGATTTACTTACCTTTTAGTGAGTTAATGCATTAGCTTGTGGCTAAGTTTAGCAAAAAATCAGAAGGTATGAAGAATATGAAGGCGGGATGCTGGTATTGGCAAGACTGCCAATACCAGTGTTTGATGTGAGCCCTGCAAAGAGCGTTCATTTGAGTATTAAGGGCGTCGGTTATATATTGGCTTCTTTTCCACTACATCGGACTGATAATCAACGGAGATAGCGCTAAAGCTGGCTAGCGCTTCTTCTATATGCCGGTCAGCTCGAAGGGCGTATGCGTTAAATCCGCAACGCTCCATAAAGCGTAGCTGGTCTCTCAGAACGTCACCAACAGCACGAATCTCTTGCTGGTAGCCGTAGCGTTCGCATAATAAGCGAGCAATGCTGTACCCGCGTCCGTCGCCAAATTTGGGAAAGTTAATGGCGATTAGGTCAATGCTATCGAGTTCTTGGTGGAATAATTCTGGTTCGTCTGAACCTAGCAATAGAACGCCAACTTTCCCCTTTCGAGCAATTAGCGATACCTTGTTCTCTAACCAATAAGCAAGCTCAACAATAATGTTGGCGCTGTCATCGGTAGTTGCCAGGTCTTGCTCTGGGCTATCAATCGTGGTCCATTGATCTTCAACGACTTCTCTGTTTTTAATTATTTTTGGCATAAACCTTCTCCTTAAACGGTGCCATACCAATGCGTTGGTAGGTCATTAAGAAGGTTTCACCTTCTATTCTGCTGGCGATATAGTGTTGGATTATGGTTTCTACAACATCCGCAACGTCATTTTCGTTAAATGATGGCCCGATGATTTTACCCACGCTTGCGCTAAATCCGGCGTCACCCCCAAGGGAGACTTGATAAAATTCTTTGCCTTTTTTGTCTACTCCCAAAATACCGATATTACCAATATGATGGTGGCTACAGGCGTTCATACAGCCAGAGATGTTAAGAGATATTTCTCCGATATCATAAACAAAGTCGTAATCATCAAATCGTTTTTGAATTTGATCTGCAATGGGCAGAGACTTTGCATTTGCTAGGGCGCAGAAATCTCCGCCAGGGCAGCAAATGATGTCGTTGATAGTGTGAATGTTTGCTGTCGCGAAACCGTGTGTCTGCAATTGCTTCCAAAGATCATAAAGATCCTCTTGTTTTACATCAGCAAGCACAATATTTTGATTGTGTGTATTTCGAATTTCACCAAAGCTGTATTTGTCAGCAAGATCGGCAATGACATCTAGCTGGTTATCCGTAACGTCACCTGGGGCAACACTTGTAGGTGAAAGTGAAAGCGTGACTATTTGATAGCCTGCTTTTTTATGCTCGTTGGTGTTTTGACGAAGCCAGATTGAGAACGCTCCGCTTTCGCTCTTAGCATCCACTAGGGATGCAGGGTTGTTCTCAAGTGTTTCGTAGGCCGGCTCTGGGAAGTAGGCTTTCATTTGCTCTATTTCAGTATTCGGTAGATCTAGTGCGCCATCACGAAGATGCTGCCACTCTTCATCTACTTTTTTACCAAATACTTCTGGTGTTAGTGCTTTTACCAGTATTTTGATTCTAGCTTTGTACTTGTTGTCTCGGCGACCGTAGCGGTTATAAACACGCAGTGTGGCCTCAAGATAGGAGAGCAAGTCTTTCGGCGCCAAAAATGGCTTGATTAGCGAGCCTGCTAGGGGGGTACGGCCAAGGCCTCCACCAATAAAAACTTCGAACCCTATTTCGTCAGCATCGTTTTTAATGATGCGTAAGCCCACATCGTTAAAACGAATTGCCGCTCGGTCTTCATCTGTTGCAGCGGTAACTGCTATTTTGAATTTACGTGGTAGGTAAGCAAATTCAGGGTGAAGAGTTGACCACTGGCGAATGATTTCACAGTAAGGGCGAGGATCTGTCACCTCATTGGCAGTAACACCGGCAAATTGGTCGGTAGTTGTATTACGAATACAGTTGCCACTTGTTTGTACTGCGTGCATTTGAACGCTTGCTAACTCACCTAGGATGTCTGGAACATTTTCCATTGAAGGCCAGTTGAATTGAACGTTTTGGCGAGTACTGATATGGGCGTAGCCTTTGTCGTAGGTACGGGCAATGTGGGCAAGCTTGCGAACTTGTTCAGTGTTTAACATGCCGTAAGGAACGGCAACGCGTAAGAGGGGCGCATGGCGTTGCACATAAAGGCCGTTCTGGAGCCTGAGTATTAAAAACTCATCTTCAGATAACTCACCTTTAAAAAAACGTTGTGTTTGATCGCGGTATTGTTCTACGCGCTCATTCAATAATTGTTGGTCATACTCTTTATAAGCGTACATATTCACTTCTCTTACATACTGATTTAGCAAACTAAATTAGATACAGCAACACGCAGGCGCTGCGAAGGCGTGAAGGGTACCAGTATGTTTTTAGGGATAAAAGAAATTTTTCGATATATGGTTATATATAGGTCCTATTTTTAGAAGAACCCATCATTACCTTGTTTTATGTAAGGTTATAGGGTTGCTCAGAGATCGATGTGGGCCCACCGGCGTTGCCGCCAATGATAGGATAGCCCCAGGGCGACTAAGAGTCGTTGCAATAATTGAAGAACCCACACGCTAAACAGTCCATAGCCCAATATTGGACCTACGATAAAGGCTGCTGGCAAAAACAACAGCCATTGAGTAGTGACAGTGATTTTCATTACCGTTTTAGAATCACCAGCACCTAACAGTGTATGCATTAGCACTAACCCTGCTGCGTCAACGCCGATAAATAACGCGGATAGCTGAAGAGGGATACGCCCTAGTTCAATAAGGTGTTGTTCGTGTAGGAATAACCCGAGCGCAACGTCGGGGAAGAGCAATAGCGGCAAGGATATGGCCGTAAGCATAATCACCGCAAGTACCGTGACATCCTTTCCCCACTGGTACGCGTCATCTTTGTCTCCGCGACCCAGAGCTTGCCCAACTAGGGATGCTGCACCAAGCCCCATTCCCATTGATGGTAGAATCAAAAATAGTACAAAGGTGATAAGAACGTGAACCACGGAAAGCTCGGCGGTGCCGATTTGGCCAACAATCCAAAATAATGCAGTAAGCCCAGCAGCAAAAAAGAACTGTTGAATAGAGGCCGGAAACGATAGTTTAAATATGGCAGTTAGTGCCTGCCGATTAGGTCGTTCGGCAAGAAACCCAAATGGGCGAGAATGTGCATAGCATTGTATGAAATAAAGTAGGCTGGCGATGAATAACGCTAGGGTGGTACCTATAGCTGCACCAGGTACGCCCATTTCCGGTAAGCCAAAGGCTCCAAAAATAAACCCGTAGCTGAGTACTGCATTGCAGATATGCATAACAATAAGCGTTCTCATGTACACCATCGAACGATTAATTCCATTCCAGTAGCCGCGGAAGCTAAAGTTAAGCCCTAATGCGAGAATACCTGGAACGCGTGCAGTGAAATATTCTGAGCTTGCGCTGGCAACAAGCGGGTCGCTGGATAATAGTTGCATTAGTGGCGTTGATATAAGAAAGAAAATCGCCATTAGAGGAATGGCAATGATGACAGCCAGGACGAGCCCTGAGTTAAGAGGGGTAGCAATTTTGGAGTTGTCACCTTCGCCTTTACGACGCGCGACCGTTGCTTGAACGCCACTGCCAAGGCCAAGAACTAATGCGGCTGCTAAAAAAGCTGCGTAGCTACCAAGACCAACAGATGCCAAGGCGACACTGCCTAATTTACCAACAAAGTACGCATCAACAAGATTTAAAATACTTTGAGACACCATCCCCCCCATGATAGGGAGGGCTATGCCGAAAATGCGTTGGGTGCGTACTTTTGTCGGTATCATTGCTGTCCTATTCTGGGTCGTACCCCAGGTTTGGCGATAACCATCGCTCTGCTTCGCTAAGCGTTATGCCTTTGTTTGCTGCATATTGCTCAACTTGATCTTTGTTGATTTTCCCTACTGGGAAATAAGTTGCCTCAGGGTTTGCAAAATACCAGCCGCTAACCGCTGCAGTAGGGTACATCGCAAAATGTTCTGTCAGTACGACATCTGTGTTGTTGTCGGCATCAAGAAGAGAAAATAGAGAGGCTTTTTCTGTGTGATCTGGGCAGGCTGGGTAGCCTGGAGCAGGTCGAATGCCTTGGTACTTCTCTTTGATTAATGCCTCGTTGTCGAGAGTTTCATTTGCAGCGTAGCCCCAAATGTCTTTTCGAATTTTTTCGTGCATGTATTCTGCAAATGCTTCTGCAAGTCTGTCTGCAAGGGCTTTGAGCATGATGGCGCTATAGTCGTCATGATCGGCTTCGAATTTTACAACTTGCTCGTCTACGCCTTTGCCCGTGCTAACAATGAAGCCACCTATGTAATCGGTGATGCTTGTATTCGTTGGCGCTATGAAGTCTGAAAGGCTACGAGCAGGTTTGTCTTTGAATTTATCTTCTTGTTGACGTAAGTGAAATAAGGTTTCAATGACATCGCCAGTGTCGTTGTATACTTCGATAGCATCTTTATCATTGGTGTTGGCTGGCCAAATGCCAATAACAGCATCGGTTGTTAGCCAATTTTCAGCGATGATTTTTTTAATCATCACTTGTGCTTCGTTATAAAGATTGGTCGCTGCTTCTCCTACTTTTTCATCGTTTAGAATAGCGGGGAACTTACCCACTAGGTTCCAAGAGATGAAAAATGGAGTCCAGTCTACAAAATCCAATAAGTCAGCAATGTTAACGTCGGTAATACGCTTTACGCCAAGAAAGTTAGGCTTCTTAATGTTGGCTTTAGGCCAATCAATAGCAAACTTTTGTTTTTCTGCGTCAGCGATAGGAAGAAAACTGCGTTTCTTGGCACTTCTTGCTCTACGTTCTCGAACGGTTTGATACTCTTCTTTTCTCGCCTTAATAAAGTCATCTTTTAAGTCGTTACTGAGTAGAGATGTTGCAACGCCAACACTTCGAGACGCATCGGCAACGTAAACAACCGGGCCATTGCTATATTCTGGTTCAACCTTAACGGCGGTGTGCGCTTTAGAGGTGGTCGCGCCACCAATCAGAATAGGCAGGTTGAAATTTTGTCGTTGCATTTCTTTGGCAACATTTACCATCTCGTCGAGTGATGGTGTGATCAAACCACTGAGGCCGATAATATCGACGTTGTGTTTTTTTGCTTCCGCCAAAATAGTTTCAGTCGGAACCATCACGCCGAGATCAATGATCTCGTAATTGTTACATTGCAGAACAACTCCTACGATATTTTTTCCAATATCGTGTACGTCACCCTTTACGGTGGCCATGAGTATCTTGCCGTTTGTTTTGATAGTATCGCCTTTTTCAGCATCAATAAAAGGCAGTAAATGTGCAACGGACTGTTTCATTACGCGAGCACTTTTAACCACTTGTGGTAAAAACATCTTACCTTCACCAAATAGGTCGCCAACAACGTTCATGCCATCCATCAAAGGCCCCTCGATAACATGAATGGGCTTGTCGGCTGCCAGTCTTGCCTCTTCGGTATCTTCAATAATAAATTGAGTGATACCTTTAACTAAGGCATGTTCTAGTCGTTTTTTGACGGGAAGCGTGCGCCATTCTAATGTTTCTTCTTTTTTGACTGTTCCATCCCCGCGAAATTTCTCGGCGATATCCAACAAGTTGTCGGTTCCCTCGGGGGTGCGATTTAAAATGACGTCTTCAACTGCTTTCTTTAGTTCTTCTGGGATATCTGCGTAAATGGCTAGTTGTCCGGCATTAACAATACCCATGGTAAGGCCAGCTTGTATTGCGTGGTATAAAAAAGCCGCGTGAATAGCCTCTCGTACAGGATTGTTTCCTCTGAAGGAGAAGGAAACGTTACTGATACCGCCCGATGTTTTTGCGTAAGGCAGGTTATCTTTTATGTATTGGCAGGCGTTAATGAAGTCCACACCGTAGTTGTTGTGTTCTTCAATACCAGTAGCAACAGCAAAGACGTTAGGATCAAAAATAATGTCTTCCGGCGGGAAACCAATGTCCATAAGTATGTCGTAAGAGCGCTGGCATATTTGCGCTTTGCGTTCTTCTGTATCTGCTTGTCCATCGGTATCAAACGCCATAACAATAATCGCTGCACCATAGGCACGGCAAAGCTCTGCCTTTTCGATAAACTCTTTTTCACCTTCTTTAAGGCTAATGGAGTTTACAATGCCTTTACCTTGGATACACTTCAGGCCTGCCTCAATGATGTCCCATTTAGATGAGTCAATCATGATAGGTACACGACAAATATCCGGCTCCATACCGATCAAATTCAAAAAGGTGATCATGGCATTCTTGGAATCAAGCATGCCTTCATCCATGTTGATGTCGATGATTTGCGCACCGTTCTCAACTTGGTCGCGAGCCACATCTAACGCTTCTTCAAATTTCTCCTCGAGAATGAGACGTTTAAATCGAGCAGAGCCGGTAACGTTGGTTCGTTCACCGACGTTAACAAACAATGAGTCGGAGTCGACGGTGAAAGGCTCTAGGCCACTTAGGCGCATGGCTGGTTTGATGGTTGGCGCTATACGTGTCGCAACGCTTTCAACGCGGTCTGCGATAGCACGAATGTGAGCAGGGGAGGTGCCACAACATCCGCCAATAATATTAACTAAACCGCTATCTGCAAATTCACCAACGATGTCGGCCATCTCTTCAGCCGTTTGATCGTATTCGCCAAACTCATTGGGCAGGCCAGCGTTAGGATGCGCGCTTATCAGGCAAGAGGATTTAGTTGAAAGTTCGTGTATATATGGTCGCAGTTGGTCTGCGCCTAACGCACAATTTAACCCAATGCTGATTGGGTCGGCATGAGAGAGTGAATTGTAAAATGCTTCTGCTGTTTGCCCCGATAATGTTCTGCCACTACTGTCGGTAATGGTCCCAGAAATCATAATGGGAAGTTCATAGCCAATTTCTTTAAAGTGGCGTTTAACGGCAAAAATAGCAGCCTTAGCATTTAACGTATCAAAGACGGTTTCAATAAGGATAATGTCAGATCCACCGTCCACTAAACCTCTAACAGATTCGCTATAATCTTCTACTAGTTCGTCAAACGTAATGTTACGCAGAGCAGGGTTTTCTACAGAGGGTGATAGCGAGGTTGTTTGGCTGGTGGGGCCTATAACACCAGCAACAAAGCGAGGTTTGTTGGGTGTTTTTTGAAGGTATTCGTCAGCGGCTTGGCGGGCAATCTCAGCGCCTTTTTTATTGATATCGTAAGCAAGATGTTGCAAGTCATAATCAGCTTGTGAAACCTGGGTGCCGTTAAAGGTGTTGGTTTCTAATATATCGGCACCAGCATCAAGGTACTCAGTATGAATGTCTTTAATTATATGGGGCTGGGTGATACACAATAGGTCATTATTGCCCTTGAGATCTTTGTGGTGATCAGACAGCTCTTTACCTCGATAATCAGCTTCCTCAAGTTTGTAGCCTTGAATCATGGTGCCCATTGCACCATCTAATACAAGAATACGTTGAGCAAGAAGTTCGTGAAGCTGCTTTATTGAGTTGTCTCTGGGGTTCATTCTAAGGGCCTTATTAGTGAATTACGGGCGAAGTGTAGCAAATTCATTCAGGTAATGTTGGCTTTGGAAGCTAAAATTACCAATCTATATCAAAAAAAGTTGATATAGATTGCCTGCTTATTTTACTACCACTAACATGGGTGCTACATTGGGATGAAAACTTGAGTGATTTGGTTGGTTTTTAAGAGGCAAAGGGATATTATTGCCGGATTATTGGATCGATTGGATATTGGTATGAGCGAAACCTATTTAACTATTACAGACAGTGCGCAAGCATATTTACTCGAATTGTTAGAAAAGCAAGATACCCCTGATATGGGTGTGCGCATTTTTGTAGAAAAGCCCGGTACCCCGACGGCAGAGTGCTGTATGGCGTACACGTCGGCTGAAGACGCTCAGGAGTCTGATAAGGTGCAACAGCTGAATGGCTTTCTTGCACATATAGAAGAAATCAGTGTCCCTTACCTTGAAGATGCAGTGATCGATTATTCTAAGGATCGAATGGGAGGTCAGCTCACGTTTAAGGCCCCTAAATCCAAAATGGCTTCACTGCATGAGAATGCAACGGTAGAAGAGCGTATTAACTATTACCTGCAAACTGAGATTAATCCTCAGCTAGCATCTCATGGTGGTCATATCCAGCTAAACCAGTTAGTGGAAGATGATACGGTAGCAGTCCTAGAGTTTGGCGGCGGTTGTCAGGGCTGTGGTCAGGCAGATGCAACGTTAACTCAAGGTGTCGAAAAGACATTATTAGAAAGAGTTCCAGAGCTTAAGCGTGTAACAGATGTAACGGATCATACCGTTCGAGATAATGCATTTTACAAATAAGCAGCATCAGGCGTGAATTGTTTAGCGTAAAAAAGGCTTCCTAAAGGAGGCCTTTTTTATGGGCGCTTCTTTTTAGTGGGCGCTTCTTTTTAGATTAGGGTAAGGTGGGGTGAAGGATACATAGCAAATTGTTAGCGATTCATTAGAGGGTGTAGCTATTAGTAAAAGAGTATTTGTATCGGTAGATCAGCAACCTTCAGCACCCATTCATTTTGTACTAGCTGCATTAAGTGGTGTGGTTAAGGCTGGAGGAGATATCAGGCCCCTTTTGGCTGAAGCAAATATTCCGCTTAATCTGATTAATGAGCCTAAAACGCGTGTTAGCTCCCGGCAATTCTCCCTATTGGTTCATAAAGTAACGGAGCAGTTAGAGGATGAGTTTTTAGGGCTAGTTGATAAAAAGGCCCCATTAGGTACCTTTGAATTGATGGCTTTTGGTGCTATTCATTGTGGCAATTTACAAGAGGCGATTGATAGAGCTTGTCGATTTTATACACTTATGATTGGGGCGCCAAACTTTGAATTGAACATCAATAATGATAAAGCGCGCCTTGCGCTGGAGTTACCCGCAGACTCTCGACAGACGCAGCAGTTTATTGTTGAGGCCGTTTTTACGGCTGTTCATCGCTTTATATGCTGGTTGGTGGATAGGAAAGTAGAAATTCATGAGGCGGGCTTCCATTATCCCGCACCGATGCATGAGCAAGAGTACCCTTTGTTATTTGGCAAGGATATTAAGTTTTCTTGCTCACAAAGCTATTTGAGTTTTAACAAAGAATACCTTTCGATGCCGATAATGCAAAACCAACAATCACTGATAGAGTTTATGCGTTATGCGCCCTATGGTTTTTTACTCCCCCCTCAATTTGCAGATAGTGTGACTCGACGTATACGTCATGAATTAATTAATGTTGAGCGTGTTACGTTTCCCACGTTAGACGTGTTGTCTGAGTCGCTTCACACGACGCCTTCGACATTAAGTCGGCGCCTTCGTGAAGAAAATACGTCATATCAACAAATTAAAGATGCTATTCGTCGGGACATAGCTATTCATCACCTGACAACATCAACCATACCCATTAGTGAAATATCTGAATTGTTAGGGTATCAAGATGTGTCGATTTTTCACCGCGCGTTTAAAAAATGGTCAGGAGTGACCCCAGGCGCATACCGGTTATCACCCTCTTGAGATGATTTAAACGAATAAGTCACTGTGGTTGAAGTGATATGTCATTGTTCGTTTTTGGTAGATCGTTAACACTCAGGTAATACACGCCACTCCACCCCAAGTAATGCCTGAGAGATAACGTAATATGAGTGATTACCAACAGTATTTTAATGAAACACACAATATTGTCCGACGATCAGCGAAGCAATTTGTAGAGAAGCATATTTTGCCACATATTAACCAATGGGAAGAAGAGGGAGGGTTTCCCAGGGAGTTATATGAGAGGGCTGGGGAATCAGGATTGTTAGCAGTTGGTTATCCAGAGGAGCTGGGAGGTGTAGCAGAGGGTGACGTATTTATGCAAGTAGCCATCAGTGAAGAGCTTATGCGTTCGACATCTGGAGGGCTGGTGGCAAGTTTAGGTTCCTTGCATATTGGGTTGCCTCCTGTTGCGAAATGGGCAACGCCTTCCGTTAAAAATAAAGTCGTTGAATCGGTATTAACGGGAAAGAAAATATCTGCGTTAGCTATCACAGAAGCGAGTGGTGGTTCTGATGTTGCTAATATTCAAACACGAGCCGTAAGGGAGGGGGATTATTATCGTGTTAATGGCAGCAAAACCTTTATCACTAGTGGTATCAGGGCGGATTATTATACGGTAGCGGTGAGAACAGGAGGTGAAGGCCACGGTGGAATAAGTTTGTTACTTATTGAAAAAGGTATGAAGGGTTTTACTACGGGTCGTAATCTTAAAAAAATGGGTTGGCGAGCAAGTGATACCGCAGAGTTATTCTTTGATGATGTAATGGTTCCGGTTGATAACCTTATTGGTGTTGAAAGTTCAGGTTTTTTTGCAATCATGTCCAATTTTTTAAGTGAGCGATTATCACTGTGTATCATGGCATATATGACTGCACAAATGGCTTATGAGGCGGCGCTGTCATATGTGAAAGAACGAGAGGCATTTGGAAGGCCTATTGGTAAGTTCCAAGTGATTCGGCACAAGCTTGTTGATATGGCGACGGAAATAGAAATTGCTCGAGAATATACTTATCGAGCCGCTGCAAAAATGGATGCCGGAGAAACCCCGATAAAAGAAGTGTCGATGGCGAAAAACTTTGCAACCGAAGTGAGCAATCGCGCTACCCATGAGGCCGTTCAAATTTTTGGTGGGATGGGGTTTATGCAGGAATCATTGGTGGAAAGGCTGTATAGAGATAACCGAATTCTTTCTATTGGTGGAGGCACTACTGAGATTATGAAAGAGCTGATCGCAAAGCAGATTGGGTTGTAGGGGGGATAAGATACACGTAAGGGATATTGTGACACCGTGGGCTAAGTGCTTTCGCACTATAGTCCTGAGGCTGAAAACTCTACGGCGGAATGGATTGGTTATTGGCTTTGTGCTTCAAAAGTAAAGCTCGCCTTTAATCCGCCAAGGCTAGATTGGTCTAGTAACAATTCAGCATTATGGTAGTTGGCTCCTTGTTGTACGATAGATAGGCCTAAGCCGCTGCCGGATTGGCCTGACCCGTTAATTCTAAAGAAGCGATCAAAAACCTTGTCACAGAGAACGTCTGGTATCCCGGGGCCGGAATCATCTATGGTGATACAAGGGCGTTCGTTTTCAATAAAGCAGTGCAGGCGGATTTTCCCTTCTGTTGGTGTGTATCGTATGGCGTTATCTAGTAAATTTGATATTGATCGAATAAGTAAAATCTCATCTGCTTGAATGAGGTACTTTTTTTCCTGTGCCTTGTCTACGTTGTTATCAGGCTCTTCAATGTCTAACGAAAATTGATGCTTTTTATGCTCTGCTTTTGAGGCAAGTTGGTCGTAGCACTCGTAACAAATGCGCCGTAAATCAACGTTTGTTTTGGGTTCCATTGAGGCCTCTGCGCGACTCAAGGCGAGCAATTGATTCACTAGATGAGATAACTGTTGAGCAGCTTTCTTAATACTTAGTAATGATGAGGTATGTTCTTGGTTGTTAGACGTTTCAAGCAAATCATCCACATGTATCAAAAGGGCTGCCAACGGGTTTTTAAACTCGTGAGCAGCGTCGCTTGCAAAGCGATTTTCTCGTTGATAAGACGTACTGAGGCGTGAGAATAGTTCATTGAGTGCGTGTTTTAATGCAATGATTTCTGAGGGGGTATTGGGGATTTCAGAAGATTCTAATGTGTTATATTCTTGTTTTTTAACATGTGTTACAAGTTGGTGTAGTGGTCTGAAGCCGCTACGAATTAATAACCATACTGTTAACGCAAAGAGTGGAATGAATATTAGCAGAGGATAAGCGTGATCTTTTGATATGTTGTGGACGAGTTCTGTGCGGATGTCATCACGTTCGCCGACTATCATCCAAAAAGGATCTTTTTTTGAAAAAAGGGTGAAGGTTCTCCACATCTGTCCATCAACAACTTTATCACGGAATCCTTGTTTGAATTGAATCGGGGGGGTTGTATGTATACTGGCGGATTTAAGGAGTAACTCTTTATCTACGCTCCAAATTTGGAAGAATAATTTTTTCTCGTATTTGTGCCCTAACGGAGTGGCTGCTTCTGTAAAGTCACTTAAGTTAGTATCTTTTTTAGCAAGTGCATTGAGTAAGCGTTGTTTGTTCTCTTGAATTGCTTCTAGCGTTAACAAGCCATTAAGTACTCGCGCTGTTTGGACTAAACTCGCGTCAAATAGCTCATCCACTTCTTCCCGAGCGTCTAAATAGACGAGCACCGAAGAGCAGAGCATGAGCAATGATAGGGAAATCAGCAGCCGCTGGGTTATACGTGATGTTAGTGAGTATTTAGTTTTCATTCAGGCGATAACCAATTCCGCGAACGGTTGCTATTAAGCGAGAATCAAGCTTTTTTCGAAGGTTATGAATATGTACTTCAATAGCATTGCTTGAGATGTCACCTTCCCACCCATAAATGATGTCTTCGAGGTGTTGTCGTGTGAGTATGCGGCCTGGATGGTTAACAAACTCTAGGATGAGGGCGTATTCACGCCGACTTAATTCAACTATGACACCATCAAGCCAGACCTCCATAGAAGAGGTGTCTAGTTTAATGGGCCCTTGTTCGATGATATTTGTATTTTGCCCCAATGAACGACGACTTAGAGCGCGTATTCTTGCTTTTAATTCCATTAATTCAAAGGGTTTAACAAGATAATCATCAGCCCCAGCGTCGAGTCCGGCTACTTTATCTTGAACAGTGTCTCTGGCAGTGAGAATCAATGTTGGTACGCCACATTTCTCTCGACGTAAAGCGGTTAATACCTCAACCCCATTCATAGAAGGTAAGCCCAGATCTAGTATGACTAAATCGAACTCTTCATTGAGCGCTGCACTCAGGGCCTGTTTTCCATCCATAAGCCACTCTACGGTGTAGGCCTCTCTTTGAAGGGCTTTGCAGATACCCCCTCCCAGTAACTCATCGTCTTCTACTAGCAGTATTCTCATTGAGGACCTGTGCTTTGAACGCCTGTATTAGGTTGATTTTAGACTATCACAATCAAGCAATGAAGCTGATTTGCGATTTCTTATGAGCTGTTTTGTTTTCTTCGTTGTTGTTTGTTCCTTTTTGGGGGTGTGGTTTGCTGCCAGAGGTGAAGCCTTGGCAAAAACAGGTGTTAGCAAAACCAGAAGTGACGTTTGGAAGCAATGAGCTCGACGAGGGGTTTGATGATCACATTTATTTTAGTAAGGAGGCGTCTAGTGGTGGTCGGGGGTTTGGTGGGGGTGGCTGCGGATGCAACTAAAAAAGAATAAATATTGGCTTTTGAGTCGAGCTGTAGGTTCGCTGTTAGGGGTTCAATCAGGTACGAGTGAGGCAGAGTGGCAGGTAGAAACCGCTTATCGGCATTATTCGGAAGCTGATCGTGTCACGGCCATGGAGCCCGTACTGCAGCTTCACAAAGTTGATGATGAGGGGCGTAAAATTGACTTTACTATAGCTTACGACACTCTCAGCGGTGCTTCTCCCAATGGTGCTGCTGTGAGTGAAAGGCCACAAACATTCACCTCAACGAGTGGCGCAGGAGCGAGCGCTGAATCAATCAGTTCTACGTCCGGAACGGCTTATAAAGATGACGATGATGAATACGAAGGGGATGGTGGGTATAAAACATCGGAGTACACCGTGCAACCCGGTGAAGTTCCGCTAGATCCTAACTTTAAAGATAAGCGGTTATCAATGAGTATGAATTATTCCTGGCCTCTTAATCGTACAATGACAACATCGATTGGTGGTAGTTATTCTAGCGAAACAGATTATCGTTCAGTAGGGATCAGCGGTGGGTTTAGCATTTATCTAAATCAAAAAAACACACAAATTGGCTTGTTTCTGGCTATGGGCAACGATGAGGTCACTCCAGGTGGTGGTACACCTTTGGCATTTACAACGATGAGTGATAAACAAGTAACGGGAAGTTCTGAAAACAAAAATATCGTTGATGGTTTAGTTAGTATTACCCAAGTGTTAAGTAAGCGGGCCGTTATGCAATTGAATTATTCTATGAGCATTTCTGACGGTTACCATACTGACCCATATAAGATTATCTCTTTGTTGGATGGGCTGGGCGATACCCAAGAATACCTCTATGAGAATCGACCGAAAAAACGCATGAAACAAAGTATTTATGGTGCTCTTAAATACCGTATATTTGGCGATACGGTCGATGTTTCTTACCGCTACATGACGGATGACTGGGGGGTTACATCAAACACATGGGATGTTAAATACCGATTTAATATTGATAAGGTATATATCCAACCACATATTAGGCATTACTCTCAGGAGGCGACAGATTTTTATGTGGATAGTTTATTGTCGACAGATGACTTGCCTCGGTTTGCCTCTGCAGATTATCGATTGAGCGCACTGTCTAGCAATACGTTAGGTGTTAAGTTAGGGTGGATGTTTGATGAAAATAAAGAAATATCTTTCCGTATTGAATCTTATCAGCAGGAGGGTGATTCAGATGCTGCGGATATGGAGGCGCTAATACTACAAATCAATTCACTGCTGTCCCACAGTTTGACATAAAAAAGGCCTAATTCTCGATAAGTGTTACAATGCAAGTGCGAACAAACAACGTAATACAAAAGGAAAATTAGGCCTTGGCACATAATAAC
>MAAB01001223.1_pt1 | contig 89602 bp, 80 predicted proteins | sample 1115991 | NCBI WGS metagenome assembly MAAB01 (sample SAMN04961124, study PRJNA320927) | seawater metagenome | isolation source: sample BD02T18 sea water enriched with oil for 18 days | place: USA:Gulf of Mexico | collected 2013-07-27
ATGCCATTATCCGCCTCAACTTCATCACCACGCGCAAATCTATAGGCACCAGACGGTGTTAATTTAACAGTACCCGTCAGTCCCGCATCCGGTGAGTATGTGGTATGTAAATGTGTATCGCCAAAATAAACATTACGGGGCTGCTCACTCCCTGCATAAGGAGAATAGCTTTTTTTCTCTTCCGCATTGACTGAAACAACACTTAAAGCCAGTAACACAGAGCTTGTTAATAATAATTTTTTCATTGTTCAAAACTCCTTTAAAATTATTTACTCGGGGTATACCAAATAGGTGAACTGTATGCACGTTCTTGAATGATTACATCATGACCAGTTTCTTTAGGCGCTATGCCTAATGCTATAGCATCATAGGTTGAATTACGTGGTGTGGGTATCTGCAATACACGCGCGTAGTAAAAAGCTTTTTGTGATGCATCAAAATCTGGATCATTCCATACGGTTGATAATTGACTTGCGCCTATTGAGTTAGTATATAAACCTGTTTTCAAATCAACGGTATTGCCAACTATTGGTAATTTTCCATTTGAACTGATTTTACGATTATCAGACCAGACAACATCAAATACTTTCTCTTGCGAGTTACCTTGTACATCGAGCCAGCCTTTAACAATTTGTACTCGGTCAAGGTTGGCATCTTTTGGATCTTTTACTGCGTGTAAAAGAAATGATGGCGATTTTCCATTGGGTGCTTTAGTCAAATCGCCGCCCATGGGTACACCTTTCTTGTAACCAATAATAGATACATCTTTTGCATTGGCATCAACTTGTTTAAATTCAAAGCCACCAAAAAAACGTAGCGCAATACGTGGGCCTGAAGTGCCATACACTTCACGTCGTTTAAAGGCATCAGTTATTGATTGGCGGGTATTTTCTTTCGCCCACACAGCAGATAAGCCAGAAGCAGACATATCCCAGCCATAAATACCGGGCAGTAAGTCAACATCCTTTTTGTTGTCAGGAATAGCGTCTTGTGAAAACTTGCCCCAAAAATTGTTTTCTTCCGCTGATGAATAACCGCTATGACTATCTGTCGCGCCGATCATGCCATATTTGAACGGGTTAACACCTATTGTATTTTCAAGCTCCAAGCCACGCTTTAGCCCTGATCGGGTATAAGAGCCGATAGGCGCTTTACCAAGGTCTTTTATACTACTGTCATCAGATTTTAGTAAATGTGAAAAAGTTTCAAAATCTGAAAATTCATCATCAGGAGAAAGTAAAGGGTGCGTTTCGGAGTCTCCTTTAATTTGAGTCATTTCAATGACTTGCTCCCAACGCATACGTTGCTTAGCATATTTCTTGGTTATTGGGTTTCCGGCTCTATCTGTTAGCGGGAACATTAAACCGTTAGATATGTTGCCATTATGAGGAATAGCAACAAAATCAGCCCCTGTTTCTTTCGATGTTTTATCTAGCCAATTCCATAAGTTTGTTTCAATATCGCTATCAAAAGCACTAAAAGGAATAAACTGGTTAGCTACATCTCCGCCTTGTGGTGTGAATACGATACGGTGCAAGTTTTGTCCCTGAGGAAGAGATGACCACTCCCAACCAATAAACGCAGTGAATTTACCTGGGTCGTTATGGCGTTCCGCTGCTGCAACACTTTCTGACCAAACAATTTTACGTATTGCATTTGAATTAAGTACATCGATTGGCTTACCTGAGTTTGCCGTAGCAAGAAGTTCAACAAACACTTGAGTGCCTTTGCCATCTTTTATCATTTTTGCAAAACGTTTACCTTCTTTTGTTTTCAATAAATGTTCATCGCCCCCCCAAAGCATCTTAGGAATGCCTACGTATTCTGCGTGATCAGTGACCACAAGAAAATCCAGCGGTGTGTCTATTTTAATTTTAGCGCGTGAGTTTGCATCAATAACTGGTGCACCCTTAGCAAAATTAAATGAGTCATCCGGTGTTGCCGTGGTATTGCCTTTAATAAAAGCGTCAGGCGACAGGTTTGTATGTAAATGGGTATCTCCCCATAATAACTGGGTTTCTCCTGCAGTTACTTGTGATCCCATTAGTGTGATCGCTAACGCAATTAATGACAGCTTCATTTTTTTGTTCATCTTATTATCCTTAAATTTTCAAACTAGCTACCACTAAAAGCCAGAGATACGTTCAATAACCCAATACATGCTTATAACGCCTATGAATAAAGCGCCTGTTTGTTCAAATTTTCTAAGTTTGACTTCTCCAATGACTGTAGTTGAAAACCATATTTTTCTTATTAGCTTAGCAGATAAAACCAATACACCAACAAAAGCTACTTGTCCTAATTCCACACCGACATTAAACGCTAAAAGTGCAGAAGGAATTTCAGTTTGCGGTAAACCTATTTCACTTAACGCTGAAGCAAAACCAAAACCATGTAACAAACCAAAGCTGGCTGATACTGCAATAGGAAAACGCCACGTTAACGTTTGTTCATTTTTAATCATAATTTCACGTGCAAGAAAAACGATAGACAGTGCGATTACACTTTCAATCGCTATGATAGGTAAATGGACTAAGCCAAGCGCAGATAACGTTAGTGTAATTGAGTGGGCGACAGTAAAGCCTGTGATAGTAATTAACATCCTTCGCCATGTGCCCGAGATAAATATAAGGCAAGCGATAAATAATAAATGGTCAAAACCTTCTAGAATATGTTCAAAACCAAAGGTTAAGTAGGTTTTTACCACATAAAGAAAACTCGGCGTACCTACCACGCTAAAACCTGTTTTGCCTGAGTCTAATCTTGCCGTTTCAGTAACACCACTTTGCCATTGAATTCTCACTAGTACTTCTGTTGGCGCATTTTTCAAGCCAGAAATATAAATGTTACTCCCGATTAAACCACTTTCACTTGATATAGAAAATTGCTCAATAGTCGAGGTGCCAGCTGGACGTATCGATTTAGGTTTTATTAACGTAACATCATTAGGTAATTGAACAGATAAGTTTAAGACTCGATTTTGGTTTGTCGAAGGTAGCTTCCAAACTACATCAAAAGTATTTTCTGTTGTTTGTTTAAGCGCTAAATAGGCAGGGCGATATTCATCAGCATGGGCAGTGCAGAAAAGTATTTGAAATACATAAAGGGACATTAGAACAAACAAACCCGATTTTTTAGTAATAACAGTCCTAGTTATTTGATTGAGTGTATTCAATATGCCACGTCCATTTTCATAAACCCTTGCCTGATAATTATTATCAGTCGCATTAAGAAATAAAAGTGTATCTAAGCAAATCTGTTAAGGCAATGTAAATATTGAGATAGTATAGTCACTTAAGCATGCTTCGCTTTGCAAAATTAGGGGAATTCATGATGGTTTTAACGCCTTTATTGCAAAGTCAGTTTTTTTGCTAAGGCATTAGTTTAATCGCGCGGGATTATACAGGAGTGTTTTGTTGGGTGGCAATGGAATTGCTCTTATCGAGAGTCTATAATCTTTTTATGAAAGCTATCATCATTATGACTCTTCAAGTATTATTTGTAATTTATTCATTACCGCTATATGCAGAAAATACTGCAATATTGACAGATAGTGAACAAGAATACTTGCGGCAGAATAAAATATTAACCTATGTTTCAGATCCGAACTGGCTACCTTATGAAGGGTACAATAGTGAGTATAAACATATAGGTATTATCCCAGAAATACTGCAAATTTTAAAAAGTAATATCGATGCTGAAGTAAACCTACAGATAAAAACCTTAAAAAGTGATAGTTGGCAAAACTCCCTAAAATTAGCAATGTCAGAAAATGTAGACATACTGACAAGTGACCCTCTTGATCCTGCTCTACAAGATCAATTTATTCCTACCGATATATATTTAAGTAGTCCTATCGTTATTATAATGACAAATGACAATAGTTATATTTCTCAACTTAGTTATATAAAAAATAAAAAAATTGCTGTAGTGAAAGACTACGGTTATGTTAAAAAATTAAAACAGAACTACCCCGAAATACATTTTATACAGGTTAAAACGATTAAAGATGGTTTGCTTGGTGTTTCAGAAAAAAAATACGATGCTTTATTGGCTTCCGCATCTGCGGCCACTTACAGTATTTCTCAAAATGCACTAAACAACCTAACCATTGTTGGCAGTACGCCTGTAAATATGGAGGTTTCATTTTTTATAAAGAAAAACAATGCCCTTTTACTTAGCATCTTAAATAAATTAATACATACCCTAGCTAGTGAAGATGCTCATAAGGTAATGACTAAATGGTCGGTTATTAAATTCACCCAAAAAATAGACTATGAATTAATTTTCAAACTGGTAACTATCTTCCTAATAATATTAATAATTACGATTACTTGGAACCATCAACTTAAAAAATCTAGAAATAAAATTAACAAACTAAACAAACAGTTATCTGAGAAAGTTACTGAGCTAGAAATGTTATCTATAACAGATGCTCTGACAGGTCTTTACAATAGAAGACATTTTGACAAGGTATTTATTGATGAATTAAATAGAGCAAAAAGAAATAATTATAGACTTGTCTTTGCTATGCTTGATGTTGATCATTTTAAACAATATAACGATACCTATGGGCATGACCATGGAGATAAAGTCCTCATTAAAATTGCTAAAATCATGCATACATTAACTCAAAGAGCGAATGAATTTGCATTTAGAATCGGGGGAGAAGAATTTTGTATTATAACTAGTGGTATTGATGATGAGATAGCTTTCTCATTTATTGATAAACTTAGATTAGCGATACTAGACTCTAAAATTGAACATTCAGGGAATTCAGCGTCAGATTATGTAACTGCATCTTTTGGCGTTGTGCTTATAGATAATACGAAAAATTTAACTACTGAGGCTATATATAAAACTGCTGATAAGGCTTTATATAAAGCAAAAGAATCTGGTAGAAATAAAATTAATGTAGAATCTATCTAATTGGATTGCAACTTCACAATGGAATTACTTGTGGATTCACACCACAGCTCTGATATAAAAAGCAGCCATATTTTGTATTAGTCATAATTAAACTATTCTGTGTCAAACTTACCATTCATTCACTAAACGATTTATAAATTTAAGCTTGTATATGAAAAAATGATGGTTCACTTGGTGTTATTGCATCTGTAAACTTATCTTTAGCCTGTGAAACATTAACAATAGTTTCAATTTTGTCTGATGTGTTTTTTTGTTGCGCTAAGTCATAAATATTTAAACTAGCGGTATTTTCATTAGACTCTGTACTTTGCGATATGTATTGGTCAACTAGTTTTTGTTGATGTTGTATTTGATTAACATCAACCGCTAAACTACGAACAGCTTCTTGCTCTGCTTGTTCTATTTGTTGTTTATCCTGAAGTCTCACTTCAGCTTTGTCTGTAAGTTTATTAATATTTTCTGGTGTGGCAACTATAGATGGATCAGTTTGACTAGGCACAACATTTTTTTCAGCTGCTTCTCCAGCAGACTGAATAACTCTTGTAGAAACTGGAATAGAACTTGAACTAACTGAATTAATCATAACTTTATCCTAATATTTGACTTATGCAAATTATAGTACGTTTTATAATCAAATGTACGCTATCCTACAATTCATTACATTTAACCAATGTTTGATTACAAAGGTGGCACATGATTAAGTTTAGAGAAAAGTAATACCCCCTTATTTGTCCATTTTATTTACGTATGATCCATAATCAGCAGCTTAAGTTTCTTCATCAGTGAGTGAGTAAATATCAAAAGAATTACCGAATTGGTCTTCTAGATAAAGCAGTTTAAAAGACTTATATACATCGTCATTGATTTTGACAAAGGCGCTACATGGATGTAGCTCATTAGAAAATGCTGGAGCATATTCACCTGAATAAACATTCTATTCAATCAATACCTTTCCCTCGTCAGTCCCGAGCTTGTCGTCCAACTAAAATCGGCTCCTAACCATCAGGTATTGAATGAAGTAAAAAACGGGGGAACAATCAGATCTACTGCACTAATTATTAATACCTTCTCGATCGACAACAGACATAATAGTTCCTGTCATTGTAGCTATTAACTTTCTTTGCTCACCCGTAAATGCAAACATTTCCCCTTCAGCTACAGTTATTGTTCGTCCTGATTTTTTTACTGTGCCTATTGCTATAAATTTATCTCCTTTTGCGGGGGATAATAAGTTCACTTTAAATTCAATAGTTAAGACAGCTGAGTCTTTTGCCATTAATGAAAATGCAGCGTAACCGCAAGCACTATCTAATACAGTTGAAACTATACCTGCATGAATAAAACCATGCTGCTGAGTTAAGCTTGGTAAAGGTATGAACTCAAGTTCAACTTGACCCGGTTTTACAGAGATAATTGAAGCGTTAACAGTTTTCATAACTTCTTGACGGTTAAAGCTGTCTTTAACCTTGCTTTCAAAAGCATTATCTCTTGGAGTAAATTTGTTCATAAAATCAACCTTAAATAGTATCAATAATTAAAATAGCTATGGTTATAAGTGACTTATAATACTTTATAACTTTGCAAAACACTTTATCACTGTAAATTTTAAACATTATGCTTTACTCACAAAATAATAAAACACTTTGGAGTACTTCACTAATTTTCTCTTTGTGTGGAACATGCCCACAACCATCTAACATCACCATTGTTGATTTACCTTTTACATTATCAGCAATAAATTCAGGAAAAGCTTTAGAGCCAAACTCATCTTTATCGCCATGAAGGACTAAAACAGGACAATTCACTTTATTTAAACAAGGCGCTAGACTCCATTGAGAGAATTCGGGTGACAGCCAAGTATCTGTCCATGCTCTAAGTACCCAATCAGCTTTATTACCATGCCATTTCTCTAGTTTTTCAATTTGCCCTTTTTTAAGAAATTCGCGCTTCGCACTTTTAATTCCCAAAATAGTTATTTCTTCAACAAAAGCTTGTGCTGCCTCTGTAATAACAGCTTCACAATCAATATCAACGGCGGCAATATTAATTGCCATTGCCCCCCCAACACTGTGACCCCAAAGAATATAATCACTTATTGATAACTGGGGCTTTACACATGACAGAAAAATATTAGCCTCATATTCAATAAAATCAAAACCTAGCGATCCATTACAAACATCTGACTTACCAAAGCCTAATCTGTCATAGGCAATAACACATCGAGATAGTTTGGTAGCTAAAAGTTCAGGAAAGTCTCGCCATAAATTAACGCAGCCAAGAGAATCGTGAATAAGAACAACTGGGCCTTGGTTATTTATTTTTTCAGGAATCCATTTTTTTGCATAAATATTTCCATGGGAGGTTTTAATTAAAAACTCTTCAACTTTGATATTATTCATCATCTATATTTTTCTTTACAAAGTCAGGGAGATTACATGTTTTTCTTAAAACACGATCTAAATGTACAGCAACCAACTCTGACGTTGCTAGCTCATCACCAGTTTCTACGTTATACATAGTATGAATAAATCTTATTGATTTATTTTTAACTTCAAGCACTTTAGACTTTATTACAATTAAGTCCCCTGCCATGGCTTCAAGCTTATATTTAATCAGCTGTTCAACTGCTGCCATACCTTTATTATTTTCACGTATATACCCAGACGTTATTCCCAAGCTTGAAAATAAATGCCATGTGCCTTCATCAAATTTAGATGTGTACCATTGCACGTTCATATGACCCATATGATCAAGTTGATTTGGGTATACCACACCTCTATATGTTTCCATAATATGTCCATAAATATATTTTTATCAATCCCAAAATATTATCAAACCTGACTGGCATGCCACACCTCTAATCAGGTAAGGTTATAGTCTTTTTAGGCCAAAATTCATCATATGAAAACAGTAACTATAATTATTTATGAAGGTTGTTGGGCAATGAGCGTGTTCTCTTCTAAAGATTTTTTCAGAGTAGTTGAGCTATTGGAGGAACATACTAACAACAATAATGACTATACAGTTAAGCTTGCTAGTTTTAATGGAAAACCAATCAAGAGCGCTAGTGGCTCGATGATTTATCCTGATTGTGGTATAGATAAAATAAAAAATTCTGACTTAGTAATCATCCCGCCTATTGAGGGCAATAAATTAAAAAAAGCAATTATAGGATTCAGTGAACTGGTAAATTGGATAAAAGGACAAATAAGATTAAAAGTGCCTACAATTGCGCTTACAACGGGTGTTGTTTTTTTGGCTGAAACAGGCCTAATGTCTGGCAAATTACTTGCTACTCATTGGGCATTTCAAAAGTACCTTCAAAAGCAATACCCTAAATTTCGCTTTACTACGAGTAATTCTTATATTCAATCAGATGCTATTTATACAACGAGTTCCTTAAATGCTAATATGGACGTTTTATTATCTATTTTAACGAATGATAAAGGAGATCACTTTGCTCAACTCTGTGCAACACATTTACTTTTAGCGCCTGTTGAACTTATAAACCCAGTCCTGCCAAACCACAGAAACCATGAAGACCGTTCAATTCACAAAGTTCAGGAATGGATAGAGGCTAATTATAAAAAACAAGTTTCAAATGATGCATTAGCTATTGAATTTGGATTTAGCGAGCGTAACTTAAAGCGGCGTTTCAAGCTAGCTACTGGAATTTCACTTAAACAATACCTTCAAAAAGTTAGAGTAGATAAAGCTAAAAAACTTTTAATATCAACCAAACAGACAATAGATGAAATAGCCTATGCTGTAGGCTATGAAAATAGCAACTTTTTCATAAAACTGTTTAAAAAACATCAAAACAAAACACCGAGTCAATGGCGTAAGACCTATTAATAAAAGCGATTGTAATTCTGCTTTTCTTATTTATCCAACACTAGTTTTCTTAGCGAATCATTATCGCTTTATAAACTTATTAGCAGCTGATAACTCTGCCCAATAAGCATGAGCGTTGAGGTATTTAGACAGCCTGATGTTTTTCTGAATCAATAATAGATAGCATTGTGATAATTGACGGTTATTACAAGCGTGTAGCATGACTTGTAGAGACATATTCAACCAATTGGTTGAATATGTCTCATTAGGCGTGTATTATTCAACCAATTGGTTGAATAATATGTATTCTTATCAACAAAAACTAACTAACAGGAACCATAATGATGTTAAATAAAAAAAATCTAATCTATTTTTTCTCTATTTTTTTAGTGATTCTTATTGGCACAATTATCACGGTGAAAAAAATATCACCATTAAGTTATTTTTGGTGGGGAAAAGTAAATGTTGAAAACAATACCGCTGCACATGGTCAAGATGTTGTTGCTTATTTCTTAGGAAAATCATTAAAAGGTAATAATAAATTCAGTGTTACCTATGACGATATACTCTATTTATTTTCTACCGCTGAAAACGCAAATAAGTTTTCATTATCACCGAACAAATTTGTGCCACAATTTGGTGGCTATTGTGCTTTTGCCACCAGTAAAGGTTTTACTGCAGATGTAAGCATAAATGCATGGACAGTTGTTGAAAATAAGCTTTATTTCTTCGCCGATACTGATATGCAGAAAGAGTGGCTTAATGGGATAGCGCATGGCTCTTTAAAGCTCTCCCATGTCAATTGGAATAAAGTGCAATTACCAGATGGCACAGAGTAACGATGTCCGGCTCAGAAAAAGACCCTCTCGACCATGTGTTCATGGCGCTTGCCAATAAAACACGTAGAGAAATAGTTCACCGACTTGCTGATAAAGAATTATCTGTAAATGAGTTAGTTCAGGGTTTAGATATGTCCTTAGCTGCTGTGTCTAAACACATTAAAGTGTTAGAAAAAGCGAACTTAGTAAAACGGAGAGTTGATGGTAGGGTTCATAATATTTCTTTAGCACCCGAGCAATTTTCAATGGCACTTGATTGGATTAGCATTTACCGCAACTTTTGGCAAAATAGAATGAATTCACTAACTGAATTTATTGAAAATAAAGAGGAATAAATAATGTTTCAACTGGATATTACACAAGAATTCAATACATCCGTAGCAAACTTGTTTGACGCTTGGTGCAATACTGATGTAATTAAGCGTTGGTTTGCTCCAGGAGACATGACAGTTCCAGAGGCCAGCGTAGATTTTAGAAAAAATGGCTTTTATCGTATTGTCATGCAAGAAAAAGATGGCTCTGAGCATATTATTGGTGGTCAATACAAAGACATCATTTCAAATGAGAAGTTGGTATTCACTTGGCAATGGGAAAATAGCCCTTTTGTCACTACAGTCACTATTTTATTTTCTGAGCTGGTAGGCGGTCGATCAAAGCTTAAATTAACACATCAAGAATTTACTGATCAAGAAACATGCGAAAAACATACTCATGGTTGGAACGGTTGTTTGGCCAACTTAACTAATGCAATTTAGTTAACCCATTAAAATTACATTAAGCAGTAAATTAAACAGTAAATAAATTCATTCATTTTAAAAAGGTGACCATTATGGAATACACACTAATAATCATTTGTATCGCACTTGCTCAATATATATTTTTTATTGGTCGAGTTGGCTTTAATCGTGCAAAATACGAAGTAGAAGCCCCTAAAACTATCGGTAATGATACTTGGGAAAGAATGTATCGTGTACAACAAAACACGCTTGAACAGTTAATCCTTTTTATTCCTGGCATGGTAGTATTTGGTCTATATGTAAGCCAAACTTGGGTATTATTACCCGGTGTTTTATATGTCGCTGGCCGTCAATTATATTCACATTTATATATTAAAAATCCGGCAAGCCGTGGACCAGGAATGATATTAAGCTTTTTTAGTAATATCGCTTTAGTTTTAGGTAGCTTAATTGCTCTAATTATCAAAGTTATAGGCTAATATAGAAAAAAACGAGTTAATATACCTGCCCTTTAATTAAAAACCAACTGAGCAATTGCTGGTTTTTAATTTTATCGAGGGTTATCTTCGCTGACACTTTAAAGTAATAATTTTGTCACACTCCGCTTTTAAGACTACGTCAAGTTGTATATGAATATACTGAGCTGTACTTAGCCAATATTGATGGATAATATCGATACACTTTTCCCTCTAAATCAAACACTAACTTTTTAATGCATGACCTATTTTTATATATAAAGTAGACATTTATGCTATATCACGTTAATAATATGATTACATTAAATCTACTGATTTCCTATCGAATGCTATTCAGTAAACGTGATTACAATAAAATTTAATACCGCTTTGTAAATTGAACACCCATATTAAGAATTAAAGGTTTAAAATGATTAAATGGTTATTTACATTACTATTAGCTTTGTCTGCAACCTCACACATTTTAGCGAGCGAAGTTAATGTTGATTCGTTAAAAGCAACCTTAATAGAGCTTTCCCTAAATGATGAAGCTCGAATAGAGCCATTAGTTGAATTAGCAAACTTTTACCTTTATCTCGACCCAAAAAAAACAGCACATTACGCAACGCAAGCATTAGAATTTTCTAACCTTCATAATAATAAATTTAATAAAGCAAAAGCATTACGTTTACTTGGACAAGCTGAAATGTATCAAGGCTTAAATCAAAAGGCTTTTTCTCATTTGAATCAAGCAATTAATAGCGCAAATGCTAGCGAAAGTTTTCATTTAATCTCTGTAACCAATAGAGCCATGGGCGTATTTTATGAACTTCTTATTGATCATGATAATGCAATGAAATATTACATTGAAGCGTTAAAGTTTGCTAAATCAAGCGATAAGAAGGAAGATTTAGCAATGGTTTTTAATAACCTAGGGAATGTACTAAATTCTCAAAATGACTATGCTAATGCTGCTAAATATTTTGAACAATCAATAGAGATTAATACAGAACTTAACGACTTTGAAATGAAAATGAATGCTTATGTAGGCTTAAGTGTATCTTTCTTAAAGTCAGGAAAAATACTCAAAGCACAAAACTTACTAGAAAAAGTTATAAGTAATCAGTCTCTTACCAGTGATTTTACCTTCAGCGAAGCATCGGTCAATTTAGCGCATGTGTATAAGTCATTAAAAGCATTCTCCTCTGCTAAGTCCCTTTATAAATTTGTTATCAATGATGAAAAAGGCAGCGCTTATCCACCTGCTGTTGCAGCAGCATATTTAGGCCTAGCTGAAGTGTTCATTCAAACGAATCAAATAAAGGAAGCCATTGATATCTATCAAAAGGGGATCATTGAAGTAAAAGATAAGATATCAGTGGAAAGTGAAATGGCATTGTATGAAAATTTAGCAAAATTAGAGTTAAGCCAAGGACATTTTGAAGCTGCTGCCACAATTCAATCTGAATACATCGAGAGACGAAATCAAATTCAACCTTTAATACAAGAAGGTATTGTTCAAAAGTTAGAAAACCAATTACAAATGGAACGAGATTATATAATGCTGCAAGATGAATTACTTATTAGTGAACGAGAATCCCGACACTCTTCCTTGTACTTATTTGCGGTTATTGTTGTTTCGCTGATCAGTTTAGTTTTATTCCTCGTGTTGATGCTAAGAAAACAGGTAATCGCTCGTTTAGAAGCCACTAACAAAACATTAAAAAAAGCCTCTGAAACCGATCATTTAACGGGTATTGGAAATCGTCGTTTTCTTGAACATAAAATCAACGCATTTAAAGGTAAAGACATTCAAATGGCCTTTTTACTGATTGATATTGACCACTTTAAAAATATTAACGACAGTTTTGGCCACGATGTTGGTGATGAGATCCTAGTCGCTATTTCAGATACGATCAAAAGGCTTTGTCGCAAGAATGACTTATTTGCCCGTATAGGTGGAGAAGAGTTTGTTATTTTGAGTATGAATAGCAGTGAAGAGTCTGCATGTTTGTTTGCTGAGAGAGTAAGAGGTTGTATTGAAGGTATGGCAAGATCCTTTGAATCAACAGTCACAGCAAGTATCGGTGTTGCTTTAGGCAATATGAAAAAAGCTAATTATGATGAACTTTACAAACAAGCGGATATTGCACTTTATTTAGCTAAAGACCAAGGGCGTAATAAAGTACAACTGTATTCAAAACAAAGTGTCGTTAGAGTGATTAAATAAACATTTATTCTGCAACAATAGCTCTTTATTCACCATTAGCTCACAACTTAAATTCATTCCATATTGACAAAAAAATAATTTAGCACTCAATTCTTGCAACTTTCTTTGAGTTAATCAAAAAAACGAAGATAAAACATTCGTTGGCCAGTGACAAGTAAGTTGACGTTTAATATATTAACAGCTAGGTTTAAAATCATATGTATTCGTAAATACCGAATTATATCAACGGTTCCAATCTGGCCTAAGAGATTATTACAAGTTGAAATGCAAGGATGTTATGAATTTTTATCCTAAAAGCTTACGTATCCAAACAGTTTTGACAATATCAATTGTCATGGCAATAATTATTACTATTCTGATTATTGTCATACCGAATACAGTAAGAAGTCATACTGAAAAATCCTCTTTCAACACGGCAATCACTTCTTTAGATCAATTTAAAATATTGCGTGCCTATTACACTGATAATATCGTAAAAAAAATATTATTAAATAGCGATATAACAACCTCTTACGAGCACCTTAGTGCTCAAGATAAAATCCCTTTACCAGCGACGATGATTCATGATTTAAGTATATTATATGAAATAAAAGGAACTACCTTTAGTTTATATAGTGCTTATCCCTTCCCTAATCGGAAAGCTCGTCAGTTAGATGCTTTTCAATTAGAAGCGTGGCGTGATTTACAGAAAAACCCCAATAAAATTGTAAAAAAAATAGTCTCTAATAATAAACAAGTAATGTTACGAGTGGCTATATCAGATCAAATGCAAGTACAGGCATGTGTCGATTGTCATAATAATCATCCCTTAACTCCTAAAAATGATTGGCAATTGGGGGATGTACGTGGAGTGTTAGAAACGAAACTTAATATCACATCCCAATTAGAGCTGGCCAACACCTTAAGTATGTATATTATTATTGGTATCGTTTTAGCTGCGGTTATTTTAATTATAATTTCTTTCCTATTAATTAGCCGGTTAACAAGATTATTTAGTGATGTTTCACAGAATATGATCCGTATAGGAAAAGGAGATTATGAGGCTGAATTATCATACCATTCAGACACAGCTGAATTTAAGCAAATGGCAATTGCCTTTTCATTATTTAAATCAACGTTATTAGAAAGAGAAGCTTTAGAAAAACAAAAGCAATTATTTGAAACAGAAAAAATCACGTCATTAGGGCAAATGATGGCGACAATTCTCCATGATGTGAATACTCCCTTAGGTGTTTGTCATACTGCTGTTAGTTGTATTCAAGACGGGGTAAATAAGATAAAAGCTCAGCTATCATCGAATAATTTATCAAAAACCGATTTGGATTCATTTATTTCACTTATGGATAATTCTTCGGTGATCTTACACCGTAATTTAAATAGCACGATAGGCTTGTTAAAAAGTTTTAAACAAATAACCGTGGATCAAGTCAGTGAAAAAGCAAGAAAAATTACGCTTTCTGAGTATTTTGAAAGCGTTATTCATAGTCTTCAACCTAAAACGGTAAAAGCAGGCGTTACTATTCATTTTGAGTGTAGCAAAAATTGTCACATTTATACTTACCCAGGGGCTTTAGCTCAAGTTATCACTAACCTTATAAGTAATTCTATTATTCATGGCTTTGGCGAGCGTTTAGGGGGTAATATCAATATTACGGTAACATGCGAGAATAACGATGATATATACTTTCAGTATAGTGATGACGGTGTTGGTATAGCAGAAGAAAACTTACCAAAAGCAATGAATATATTTTTCACCACCAAACAGAATGAAGGTGGTAGCGGCCTTGGATTAAATATTATAAAAAACATTGTTACAAAAAAACTAAATGGAACCATTGAGATTAGCAGTACATTTGGTGATGGACTTCGTTTTGATATTCGTTTTCCAAAAGTGAATGATCAGGAAGACGATGATAAATAGCAAATAATCAGAATATAAATTTTCTATTCTTTGGCCGTTTGTTTACACTAGCTGCCACTTATTACCTGAAGTTCATTACAGCTTGAACATAGAAATAAAACGCCTTTATTTAGTCTTATTTTATTGGTAATGTTTACTTTTTGCTATACAGTCAGTCATGATGTTTTAGCGCTTATTATATAAAAATAATGAATAATAACGAACACCCACGAATAAATATAAAATGAAAATGAAACGCAAAACTCTATTTTGGAAGTTGTACCCCTCCTTTTTAATTATTTCATTTATTTCATTACTCGCCATTGTAATGATTGCTCTTTGGTCATTTAAATCGTTCTATTATCAAGAGCGTGCTGTCGATTTAGAAATAAGAGCAAAAATTTTAACTCCTGAATTTTCTCGGCTTATTCAATCCCAAAATTATCAAGAAATTCAAAAGAAATCGCTAAAGTTAGGTGACGATTCATCAACACGAATTACTATTATTTTACCTTCAGGAAAAATTATTGGGGATAATAAAAAAGATCCCACAACAATGGACAATCACAAAAATCGCCCTGAAATTGAACAAGCAATACTGTTTGGTAAAGGTTTATCAATAAGGTTTGGTCATACCTTATCCATAGACTCAATGTATTTTGCAATGCCTATAGTCGCACAAGACAAAATGATTGGCATAATGAGAACTTCTACCCCTTTAGATACGCTACAAAATGCCTTATGGAGTATTTACTATAAAGTATCAATAGGCTTTTTTATTCTTATTATCATTACAGCATTTGCTAGTTGGTGGATGTCTAAAGCTTTAGTTAGACCACTCGAAGCAATGAAAGTACAAGCGCAACGATTAGCCAAAGGCGACTTTTCCAGTCGTGTACAATTCAGTTCAAATGATTCGCTTGAATCTGAACAATTAGGTCAAGCATTTAACGAAATTGCCATTCAATTAAATCAACGTATTGAAATAATTCTTAATCAGAGAAATGAGCAAGAAGCTGTGTTTTCTAGTATGGTTGAAGGGGTCATCGCCGTTGACAGTAGCGAAAAAATTCTACGCATCAATCAAGCCGCATATAATATTTTAAAAATTTCAGAAAAAAACATTGAAGGTTTTAAGCTACAAAATGTTATAGAAAATGTTGAATTACAGAATCTTGTTTTATTTGCTCTGCAACAAGATATTCCAGTAGGGCAAGAAATTATTATTCATAATGACGTTGAGCAAGTTTTATTTGCACAATCAGCTCCTTTACTTGATATGCATAAAAATAAATGCGGGACCCTTGTAGTATTTAATGACATAACCAAACTCAAAGAGTTTGAATTACAAAGAAAGGAATTTGTAGCCAATGTTTCACACGAGCTTAGAACACCTCTTACGGCTATTCAGGGGCTTTCTGAAACATTAATAGAATTTCCTGACTTAGCCCAAGAAAAAAGGGCTTATTTTATTGATGTTATACATACTCACTCCATTCGCTTAGAAAGCATTATTGAAAACTTATTAACCTTATCTAAAATAGAAAAAGAAACAGAAATTGATGAAATTGACTTCGTAGATGAATCGATTACTTTAGCATTAAGTAATGCTATTTTTCTTTGTAAAGACAAAGCGTTAAAAAGAAACATAGACATTATATTAAACAACACCGAAGACATAACATTCAAGCATAACTCCTCATTAATAGAACAAGCGATTATCAACCTTCTAAACAACGCGATAAAATACAGCAACGGCAACAGTGAAATAAAAATTACTGTTATCAAGCAAAACCATGATGTAAAAATTAGTATTGAAGACAAAGGTAGTGGTATTCCAGCAGAACATTTATCACGATTATTTGAACGTTTTTATCGTGTAGATAAAGCACGTAGTAGACAGTTAGGTGGTACAGGGTTAGGTTTGTCTATTGTCAAACATATCGCCTTAGCGCACAAAGGTACGGTAACTGTAACCAGTGAAATAAATAAAGGTAGTATTTTTTCGTTAATATTACCGTTAGAAAATGACGTTAAGTCAAATTAAGTACATTAACTCAATTCAATAGTTAAATATTAAGGTACAACTATATGCTTTATCAGTTAGGTAAACTTTCTCCAAATATTTCAAAAAGCTCTTTTATAGCACCAAACGCCTGTGTAATTGGAAATGTAGACTTAGGTGACAATGCCAGTATTTGGTTTAATGTGGTGATAAGGGCCGATTTAGCACAAGTCAAAATAGGGAAAAACTCAAATATTCAAGATGGATGTATTTTGCATGTTGATGAAGGTTTTCCCATTACCATTGCTGAAAATGTAACTATTGGTCATAAAGCGATGTTACATGGGTGCTCTATAGATGAAGGCAGTTTAATTGGAATAAATGCAGTGGTATTAAATGGTGCTAAAATTGGCAAAAACTGTTTAGTGGGTGCCAACGCTTTGGTAACAGAAAATATGGTTATTCCTGACGGTAGTTTAGTATTGGGCTCACCAGCAAAAGTGATTAAACAACTCGATGATAAAACCAAAATAATGATCGCAGAAGGTGCGGCTCATTATGTTCATAGCAATCATCAATATAAAACAGAGTTAAAACTAATTTCATAAAGCGATAATCTAACCTAATTTAGCGACAATAAAGCACCATCTACATTGGTGCTTTATTGTTACCCGCAATTTGTTACGGTAAAACGAACTACTGGCTGTCTGAATAAGTTTCAACAGCTTCTGCACTATTTTCAGCACGCTCATTGAGTTGTTCAACCGCTTGATAAAATTAATTAGCACTGCTTAAAAAAGAATATTCTGACAATTCTGTTGTTGCATAGGGTTCAATCAATGCAGAGTAACTATCGTAAGTTGCTTAAATAGTATTTGTTTCAATGTATCACCAATGATTTCTATTAGGTAATCGTTAGAACATGCTTTATACACTTCATCAGCATACAGTTTTGCAATAATCGAGACCCACTTACCCAAAACCTGAATAAACTGATTGTTAATATTGGCATAATCTCAACTATTTAATCTTCCTTTTTTGTTGCACATTCTGTACTCATTCTTTGCAAACTCTGTTGTTAACCTTAGTGATGAGTTTGGTATAGCAACAGGAAATTCATATGAGTACTTATTCAAAAGCAATAGTAGCCCTCGCACTTTTATTCACCATATTTAGTCAAGTTCACGCAGACGAAAAACAGCACAGTAGAGAAGGACAGCGACAACGTCCTTGTTTTTCATCGTTAGATAGTAATAGCGATGGAGATATAAATTTTAACGAATTCTCATCACACAAATTACCTAGAGGAGACCATGAAACAGTTTTTACTAATATCGACAGCGATGCTAATGGCATGATCAACAAAGAAGAGTTTGAAAACCACAAACCACCACATAACAAAAAGTCAAAGAGAAGCTGTGATGATTAATACTGTTAATAGTGGCATATCGATACCACCGCCACCTAGAACAAAGCAAAACTTTACCGAAGAGCAACAAGTATTACTTTCAGATACCTTGTCAGAGTTTGATGTTGAAATATTGGCTCAGGTATTTGAAAAATTTGAGATTGATGAATCTGATTCAATCATAAATACCACCGCATAAAGCCCATAATTAAATATTTACATAGTAAGAAAACTTACTTTAAGGAAACTATCAATGACACATAATTTTATTTTGAAGGGCTATTATGCCTCAGCAGTGTTTAGTTTTTTCCTCGCGTGTTCATTGACAGCGTGTGGAGGTAGTGACAGTACAGAGAGTGATAATGAAAGCAGCGAACTTACCAATACTGCGCCTGTAGCCCATGCAGGTAGTGATCAAGCAGTATTCGTAAATAGTACAGTTTTGTTGTCTGGGGAACAAAGTAGCGACCCTGATGGCGATAACATTAGTTATTCATGGCGTTTATCGACCATTCCAAATGGTAGCCTAGCTTTACTGTCGAGCGAAACTGATGTTGCCCCGTCATTTGTAGCAGATGTCATTGGTAGTTACGTAGTCCATTTAACCGTTGATGACGGTCAGGTAAACAGTGAAACTGATGGTGTTGAAGTTGTGGTTACAGAAATTGCCGTAGGTTCTACGGACGGTGTTTTGTGTGATTATAATTATAACGAATACAACGACTCTATTTATGTCCTTGACGATAGTGTGGCGCAATGGAGTTGTGATGGTGGCGAGCGTTCTTTGAGTGCAAATGGTATTCCTGATCATGAAGTAGGTGAATTTCCCAACTCAAATAATCCAAACACTATTACACAGCAAACAGTATCAGAAAATTATACTTTATCACCAACAGAAACAACAACCGTAACTACGTTAGGTGGCCCAAGTGGTGATACAGGCTACGTGCTTAATGGTGTAAAAATTGATGCAAATACAGCTGGAAGTTGTGATGACACAGGTAACAGTTGCAGCCTAATTGGTAACACAGGGAATTGGCATATTGAAGCCCTAGGTCAAACAAGTTTCAATTTTGGCACTGATGATAACAATGCGCATGTACAACCCGGTGGGGCATATCATTATCATGGAATGCCTGAAGGCTTCGTGACTAAACAAGGTGGTAATAGTAAAACCATGACGATTATTGGTTGGGCTGCAGATGGCTTTCCTATATATGCGCGATACGGTTATAGCATCGCAAGTGATGCAACATCATCGCTTAAGTCTATGACAGGTAGTTATCAATTGATCAGCAATGTCAGTGACTCTCGCCCGTCAACAGATATTTATCCACTTGGCACTTTTGGTGAAGATTGGGAGTATATTGAAGACTCAGGTGATTTAGATGAATGTAATGGGCGTATTGGCGTAACACCTGAATTCCCCGAAGGTATTTATCACTACTTTGCCACTGACAGTTATCCCTACTTTCAGCGCTGTGTCAGAGGTGTAGTAGAACAATAGGCGAAATGACACGGCTACCATAATAATGTTATCCCAAGCACTACACTTTAAACTGTTATTAGACTGAACACGGAGTTGAACGATGAATAATATTGATAAATACGTTTTCAAGGTTTTTTTAATGTCACTAAGCATGATGTTTTCTCTGCACTCATATGCCCACATAATGGTTGCCCAACATGGCACGCTAAATGTTATGGATGAAGGTGTATTTATGGTGCTTTCGTTGCCTGTCTCTGCATTTAAAGGTATTGATGATGATAAAGACGGCATGCTTTCTAAAGCTGAATTTACACTTTATCGTCCGGTTATCGCCAGTATGGTTCTTGAAAAGGTAGTATTAAAAGACAAAAATGGAAAACTTCCCTTGCAAGGTATGATGCTATCGCCGGTGACACCACATAGTTCACCTAATGAACCGGCATCACAGATAATTGTCATGGGACGTTTTGCTTTAGTTAATTCAAACAGCGCGCTACAATATCAGGTTGATTTATTTGGTAAAGCGTTTTCTGAACAGTCTTTAGAAATTACCGCAACGCGAAAAATGGACGGTAAGAAAAAAGTTGCAGTGTTATCACCAAAGAAATCAAATGCATCTTTTTTCGAAGGAAAATCTCTGTATTTAGCGGATAAATAGCAATGAGTGGTAGATAAACAGACGAAAATAAACATTAAAATTTATTGCCAAGGATGGCTCCTTACTTTAATGATTAACTCGAATATTAACTATCCCCCCTACCCATAGGAAAACATACTGTCACTTGCAAGCCACCTTCGGGGTGATTGTTTAACGTTATTTGCCCTTGATGAGCATCAACAACCTCCCTGCATATACTTAAGCCAATACCACTACCACTAGATTTAGTTGAATAATAAGGTAAAAATGCTTTTTTCATTACCTCTAGTTCCATACCAGAACCATGATCTCTGACAGAAATATTAAGTACATGATCTTGAATGTTCAAACTCACCTCAGTAGGCAAGTTAGGAGAAGCTTCTTTTGCATTCTTCAGCAAGTTAATTAGCAGCTGCTCTATTTGACCTTCATCAGCATTGATCATTATTGTTGTTGTTGAGCTTATTAACTCTAGTTGATAAAGGTTTTGTAATTGATCTAATGCTTTAACTATGTCAAAGGGTTGTTTCTGAGGGCTTGAAAGTCGCGCCAATTGACTATAACTTTGAATAAATTCAGAAAGTTTTTTTATTCGTCCAGAAATAGTATTAAAAACGCGATTTAACTGTGGCTCATTAAGCCTGTCAGCCAATATAAGTCCGCTGTGACACATTGAGCTGATCGGCGCGATTGAGTTATTAAGCTCATGATTCATCACTTTTATTATTTTTTTCCAGGTTTGTAACTCTTGCTGATGAAGTTCTTTAGTGATTGGTTTGAGTAATATTAGCTGGTGGCTTGAACCATGTAATTTCAAATAATGGCGTGAGAGATGCCAACTTTGCTCAGTTTGCTCTGCTGAACTGCCAAGATCATTCATGGTCTCTTTTATTAACAATTGAATAATGGCATTATTTTTATCGTTATGTTGCAGTAAACTTGGCATTTTCTGTTCAAGCAACATCGGCCACAACTGACCAAGTAACACACCATAATCAAAAAAATGTTCAGCTGCACGATTAGCAAAAATAATGGTATTTCTGTGATTGACTAACACAGTAACAACATCAGACGCGTTAACCACTTTGTCTAATAAAAGCTCTCGTTGGTATAATGACTGTTTTTCTTCGCGTAATTTATCTGTAACTTGATTAAATAGCGTGATCAGTTGATGTTGTTGCCCATTTCTTTGCTGCTGAGAATTTTCAGTTAAACTGACAGAAAAATCACCGTCTTGTAAATTTAATAATCCATCGAGTAATGCTTTTAGCGTTCTTTGATGGTTTTGATTTTCTCGTCGTAATTCCATGACGGCAAGTATAATGATCAACACAGTATTAAATGAAAACAACCAAAAATGTTTAGGGAGTAAAAGCGAAAAACTCACGATAAACAGAAAATTTATCAGTACCAGTTTTATGATCAGCATAGGCTATTTACATCAATCTTGTATTTTTCAATACGGCGATACAATGCTTGTCGACTATAGCCTAGCTCGTTAGCGGTATGTTTTATTACCCCTGAGTGTTTCACTAATGCATTTTCAATTTGCTGTTTTTCATTTTGTATGGGTTTATTTTTCTGTAAGTTATCAAAGTCGTTGCGAGTAATATTCTTTTCTGTGGCAAAAACCATCGCTCGCTTACATGCATTCTCTAACTCACGCACATTACCTTGCCATGTATTTGACATGAGAAATTGTTTCGCATCTTCATTAAGAGAATAATCACTGCCAACAAAATGCATAGCTAAAGGAATAATGTCATCTTTACGGGCATTTAAAGCAGGTAAATGTAATTCAATAACATTAAGACGATAAAATAAATCTTCGCGAAATGTTCCCTGTTTTACGGCCTGACTTAAATTGGCATTAGTTGCGCTGAAAACTCGTACATCTACTTTTATCGTTTGGTTAGAGCCTAAGCGTTCAAACTCACCTGTTTGTAGTACCCGCAATAACTTCATTTGACCCGCAAGGGATAAGTTACCTATTTCATCAAGAAATAATGTCCCCCCATGTGCCGCCTCAAAGCGCCCTTCTCTTGCTTGGTTAGCTCCGGTAAATGCACCTTTTTCCGCGCCAAACAATTCAGCTTCCATTAATTCATGTGGCAAAGCCCCCATATTCACTTTAATAAAAGGCGCTGCGTGACGTAATGAATGTTGATGAATATGATCTGCCAACTTTTCCTTCCCTGAACCATTGGCGCCAGTAATTAATACATTAACATCTGATATGGCAACTTTATTGGCATCAGCAATTAAAGCATGCATTTCTGCACTTTGATAAATTAACGTTTGAGTGCCTTTTCCTGCGAGTAAGACTTTATTAGCAACATCTTCATTTACCTTGTTTTTAAAGCTGTATTTAGCAATTAAATCAAGTAGTTTTATATCATCCCAAGGTTTTTGTAAGTAATCAGTAGCACCTGCTTTAACAAGCTCGATTGCGGTTTCCAATTGCGTCCATGCAGTGATCAAGATAATCGGTAAATCAGGTTTTAATTCTCTTAACTGACTGAACAATAACTTACCTTCATTTCCAGAAGTTATGCCTTGATCAAAGTTCATGTCTTGAATAACAATGTCGATGGCATAGCGAGACACAGCTAAAATGGCCTCTTTTTTATTTAACGCCTTACGTACTTTATAGCCATGTAAACTCAGTAGTAAATCAAGAGCCTCTATAATGTCAGGGTTGTCATCAACGACTAAAACTTGAGTCATACATTTCCTTTTATAACAATAACTTCACACTGTTTTGGTTGCGATTACGGGTGAAATATTACTGGTGCTATTTGCGGGTAACCAAGTTGCTAGTGTACCTGAAATAAATATAACACTAGTCGCTAGCAAAAAAAGCATCATATCGGGTTTGCTCAAACTAATATGCTGACTTAATAGAACATTAAAGCCAAAAGCAACCACAACACCAAGTAAACAACCTATACCATATACCAACCAATTTTCGGTTAATACATACAATAAAATATCTTTTTTACGGGCACCTAATGCTCGGCGAATCCCAATAAATTTCTTTTGTCTTGAAATATGAAATTGTGAGTAAGCATAACTGCTAATGGCAGTAACAAAAAGCATTAAGCAGCACAACAACATAAATAAGTCAGCTAAACCTTGGTCATCACGATAAAATCGTTTTAAATGCTCTGACATGGTGAACACTTTAAATATATCTCGCTCAGGTTGTACATTTAAAATGATATCACTTACTTTAGCGCGAACACTTTCCATTTGCCCGGGTTCAACGTTCATAACGTAATATCGGCCAATAAAAATATATTCCATTACCGTGTTTATAAACATGCCGTATTGCTTATCTGACGGAAAGTTTGGATCGAGGATAATATCTTTTATAACACCGACAATAAAACCACTATTGGTTTCTTGACCAATCGCTGAGTCATCACCATAAAGCGCACGTTTAAGAGATTCTGTGATCACAATATTGTGCTTTTCTTCACTGCCAAAATCTAACTGGTCACTGCTGTTGAGAAAGCGTCCTTCAAGTAGAGTAAAGCCCATTACATCAATTAAATGCTCTTCCGATAAAATATATTTCACATCTTGCAAATACTTATCATGCTTTTCTTGTTCTGGATTATCCAAATCATAGAAAGCACGTAACATTCCTCGGCTTCTAAGCGGTAATTGATTTGTCACCGAAACACTTTTTATCCCCGGCAATTGACGCAGTTTTACCATATCCTCTGTGGCAATCGAACGATAGTAATCTAAGTCTCGATAATTGCCTGATGTTGGGTGAGTAGACATGATTAAAATATTTTCATTATCAAGCCCCGTTTCTTGAGCAATTTTAGCTCCGGTATCCAATGCTAAAATTGCACTGTTAACTAATAAACCAAGAGTAATTGCCAATTGTAAAATTAAAAGTCCGGTGGTGAATTTACGCAACAATAAGGACTTGAATAGCGCTTTAATGTTCATGAGTTTTCCTTAATGTTTAGGTTATTTAAGTTCGGCTGAAATGGAATAGCGATTGGCTCGATATAGAGGATATAAAGCGCTTAATACCGAAGTGGTTAACGCTAACAACATACCTAATAGAAGTAGCTTAGGTTTGAGTACCGCAATATTGGCTAAATCGGGTAAAAATGAAATTGAAAGTTTTAAAAATAACCAACTTAATAACAATGAGATAATACCTGCGATCAAACCTAAGACCACACTTTCGGTAATACCTTGCATCAGCATTTGCTTGTTACTAGCACCGACTGCTCGGCGCAGACCTACTTCAAACTTTGCAGAATGAAAGCGCGACAACAGCAAACTGCTGGCGTTAAATACACAAACACATAAAAATAATACCGAGGCTAAAGTAAAGGCTAGCACCTTTTGGTCAACAATATTTTGTTCGAGTAGCCAAGCATTAACATCTCTTAATTCATTCATAATATCGAGTGGATGCTCTCCGGCATCTTTTAATGTTTGGCTATAGTTATCTAAATAACTTTGGAAGTGTTGTTGCTTAGCTTTACTGGCTAGTTCAACCCAAGCTTGTAAATAAAACACATCTCTATCTCGAGTAAATTGTACACCTGTATTACTTACCGTAGATGAACTTCTAGCATGAATGCTCCAGCCTAAATCAATAGCGGTTTCTAGGGGAGCGTAAATATCATCGGTTAAATTAAACGCTCGCCCTTCTGTTACATGATAAAATAATGGTCTCAAAGACCAAGGTTTTAATACGCCAACAATAGTTAATAGTTCGCCATCTAGCTCTAATACTTCGCCAACACTGTTTTTACCCGCAAATATTTTCTGGTTCAATACATCACCAATAACCACCTCCATACCAGAGCTTTTGGCAAAACCATTACCGAAAGCAAACGGCGCTTTTGTTAATGCAAAAAAACCGGGCGTTGTTGCGCGTACATTTGAATCAAATCGCTGCAAACTTTTTGATTGTGAGTCCCTTGCGTAAACACCAGAGGCATAAAAAACTGCGCTATGTGTTGGAATGTCAGACTCGGCTATTTTAATCGCCTCACGATAGCGTAAAATATGAAACGGCTCTGCTTGTGGTTGATCGTCAGGCCAAGTATTCATACTGACATGAAATAGTTTATCGCTTTTCTCTGGAATAGGGTCACCTGTCATAGAACTAACTAAAGTTAAATTTGCGCATAATAAACCGACACCAATAGACAAGGTAAGCAGCACTAGAAAGTATAACGATGGAGCACGTTTAAAACTGTGTAATGCCAATTTAAGATTATAACTAAACATCAATTGTCTCCTGAATCTTTGTATTTTCAGCTGTATCATTATTAACGTTTCCATCTGTTTTTGACGGCTGTTCTGATTGTTTCAGGGGAGCGTATATTTTAAAATCAGAAATTTGACCATCTATAATTTGAATATTACGGCTGACCTCTCTTGCTTGGTCTGGATCATGTGTCACCATGATAATCGTTGTGCCTTCTTGATTGAGGTTATGCAACAACTCCATGACTTGTCGTGCCATTAATGAATCTAAATTACCTGTTGGTTCATCGGCTAATAATATTTTTGGCTCACCCGCTAATGCACGAGCGATAGCAACTCGCTGTTGCTGACCTCCTGATAATTGGCTTGGTAAATAGTTTGCCCGAGAGGCTAAACCGACTTTTTCTAATGCTTGCTCAACACGACGCTTACGCTCTACTGTATTGAAACCTCGATACCTTAATGGCATGTCAACATTATCGAAAATGTTATAATCAGGAATTAGATTATAACTTTGAAAAATAAATCCTATTTTTTCATTTCTCAAACGAGATAACTCATCATCTTTTAAACCATGAACACTGATGCCATCTAATTTGTACTCGCCTTGGTCAAAGCTATCCAACAAACCTGCAACATTAAGAAAGGTAGACTTACCTGAGCCAGAAGGTCCTGTAACAGCGACAAACTCACCCGCGTTAACTTTTAACGAAAAGTCACGTAATGCGTGAGTTTGAATAGTGTCATTACGGTAGATACGTGAAATATTGTTCATAATAAGCATAGTTTTTCCTTTAAACTTTTGAGTTATACCTACGGTATTAACCCTCTTTAGTTAGGTTGCTGAAATATTAGTTAGAAACTAATTAAATATTGTTTGTATAAATGTCAGAGCTAATCAGTAATATTGATTTGCTCTGCGTTATTAAAGTTTTGATAGTCAGAGGTAATGATTTGATCCCCTTCCGTAACACCTGATGTCAATTCAACAAAATCGACATTGCTAGCACCTAAAGTAATAGCAACTTTCATAGCGGTATTTTCGTCAACCTTTTTAAAGGCAAACTCTCCCGCTAACGAGCCAATAAATGCGCCACGCTTAACCATTAATACGTTACTTTTCTTTTCAAATTCAATACGTGCATTGATTCGCTGGTTTTGTCTTAATTGAATACGACTTTGGGATACTAACTTAGCGCGAACTTTAACTTGGTTAGCTTTGATTTCTGGTGATATCGCTATAATTTCGCCAATCACATCAACACCTGAAATTTGCATAGCGACAGAGAGGCCAAGCCCTATATCGTCTGCGTAGAATTCTGGCACACTTAATTCAGCTTCATATTCTGATAAATCAACAATAGTCATTATGGCGGTATTGGCAGCAATTGAATTTTTTTGTGCAACTAACCAGTTACCGACAACACCTGCCACAGGCGCTTTAATATCTAATGCTTGATGACGACGTTTTAGTTCGTCTAGGATCAACTGCTGCTTTTGAACCAAAAATTGGCGGTGTTGTTTCTCAAAGATTAAGCGCTCGTTTGCTAGTTCAACACGTTTCTTTGCATGTTGATAAAAGCGCTTTGCATCGGTAAGAGTATCTTGGCTTTTCATCCAGTCAACTTCACTAATTATTTGCTTTTTATAGGATATTTCTGAACGCTGACGTTCTCGCTTAGCAACATTTAAACTTGATTGGGCAGCGTTCATATTACTTTCTAAATCGAGCTGAGCTTCTTTATCTTCTAATAGCCCTCGATTAGCACTAATACTGAGTTGCTCTAAAGTTGACTCTTGTTGTTTTATCAATGCTTCAAGTTCTGGACTAATCAATTTTGCAACAATTTGGTTTTGACTAACCGCCTCTCCTGGTTTTGAAAGCAAAGTGATCTTACCAACTTCTGTACTATAAAGTTGTGGTGCATTAGCCGCGACAGCCTTACCTGATACGGCTACATCACGAACAAGTTCGCCGCGAAGAACTGAAGCGATAGTTATTGTATTGGCGTTAACGCTAGGGATAGATGAATACCATTGAACTAATGTTGGCAGCATTAAGTAAATTAATAATGCTAAAATTACCAAAGCCCCCATGGCCTTCACTGGTAAAGCTCTCTTGGCTACTTCAATAATTTCATCTTGGCTATTAGTACCTTCAATCATCGCTATCTACTGTTAATTAAATCTATAACAGTGATAAAGCAGAAACAATGCCAAAGCTAGCAATTATTTAAGTCGTTGTATTTAAGGTGGTTTATTTTTACGGGTTTTTAGAAGGTGTCCGTTCGGACACTTTGAACTGTCCACTACTGTCCACTGTGTAACATAGGGACACTATCTTTTGGTTAAGTTCTATACTTACATTATTTCAGTACTTCTTAGATAAACTCGACCCCCCTTTAGCTTCAAGTAATTTATCGGCAAATATCATCATAGAGTTGCTGCGCTAGTTGTTCTATTACTATCGCTTCAGGATGCGTTTGTGCAAAGGTTCTTAAGCCATATATACCCATCAAAAAATATCGTGCTAAATGATCACTATCTTTTTTCACACTGATGCTTTTTTCAGCTTGTGCTAGTTCAAACTTTTCTGCTAGTGATTGCTGTAACAAAGACAAATTACCACTAATGATTTGTTGAATTTCTTCATCTTGCTCGGCTATTTCATTTAATGCTTTTGTCATTAAACAAGCTTGAGCACTATCACAACTGATGCATTCAGCCACAACATTATCAAGGTAGGCTTTTAAGCCAACGATGGCCTGTTGTGATGTTGAAAAAAACTGCTCAAACGCAGCCGATCTATCTAGTCGGTATTGCTCAAGCGCCGCTAATAACAAACCACGTTTATTTTCAAAAGCGCAATAAATTGACCCTGGGTGCAAACCCGTTGCCTTTTTAAGATCTTGCATACTAGCGTTAGCATAACCTTTATGCATAAAAGCATTCATTGCTGACCTAAGTACTTTTTCTTTATCAAACTCTGCGTTACGCATTAATATTTCATTTTTATTACTTCAGATAACTTGATTGTACTCAATTTTGAATGATTGTTCAAAATAATACTTGAATGATCGTTCAAACAAGAGTATCTTGAACGCACATTCAAGAAAGAGATAATCTAATGACTGAAAATTTACTTAAGCCTTATGCGCTAAATAACACCATTAAACTAAATAACCGCATATTAATGGCGCCACTCACTCGCTGCATGGCAGATGATGATTTAGTACCAACTCAAGCAATGGCAGAATATTATGCTCGCCGAGCTGAAGCGGGTTTAATTATCTCAGAAGCAGTAATTATTCGCCCTGATGGTCAAGGTTATCCCAATACACCTGGCTTGTTTAATCAGGCACAAATTAAAGGTTGGCAAAATGTTACTGCTGCTGTGCATAGCAAAGGCGGTAAAATATTTGCGCAACTATGGCATACAGGTCGCGTTGCTCATCCTTATTTTTATGGCAAGGGCGATAATAATGCTGCGGTAATGGCTCCATCAGCTATTGGTGTTGAAGGCAGCGTTCCGAGAATGCGCGAACTGACTTATAAAACACCAAAAGCAGCAACTAATGATGATATTAAATCCTTAGTAGCTGATTATGCTCAAGCTGCCGCTAATGCTATTAAAGCCGGATTTGATGGCGTTGAGATTCACGGTGCTAATGGTTACCTTATTGATCAATTCTTGCATCATGATAGTAACCACCGTACTGATGAATATGGAGGCAGTAATGAAAATATGGTGCGCTTCCCATTAGCCGTAGTAGATGCAATTATAAATGAAATTGGTCATGACAGAACAGGTTTAAGAGTATCGCCAGGTGCATATTTTAACATGGCTGGTGATAGACGAGATCGTGATGTATTTGATTACTTATTACCCGAGTTAGAAAAACGTAATTTGGCATTTCTTCATATCGGTATATTTGACGATAGCATGGAGTTTGACTATTTAGATGGCCAAGCATCAAGCTATGTTCGGGCAAACTATAATAATACCTTAGTGGGTGTTGGTAGCTACAGCGCAGAGACAGCAAGTAGTGCAATTGATGCTAACAAGTTTGATCTTATCGCCATTGGTAGACCTTTTATCGCTAATCCAGATTATGTTGCTAAAATTCGAAAAAATGAGCCATTGGTTAGCTATAGCGAAGAAATGTTAACAAGTTTGGTTTAATATTTTCATGGCGTAATTCTTTAGCTTGGATTAACAACATTAGACAGGTTATGTTGTGAACTTTACAAAAAGTATCGGCGAAATTCATTAGAAAGACGCCCTACTTTTTTCAAGTCAGACAATTGTTAAGCTATGTTATATTAAAGCTAAATTACACTAAGAACATTGGCGCTTCACTTTATAATTGAAGCGCTAATTGACGAACTGCCGTCAATTTATCACTAAACTGTTGATTATTAGCCGCAGAAGCTTTGACTTGACTTGAAAAGAAAGCCGCTACAACATTTTTACTTTGGTTAATATAAATAACTTGCCCATGAATACCCACAGCAGAAAATTCACCTTTTTCATCATCTAAGACCCACCACATATTTTTATAAGCTTGCCAACTCTCATTTTTATATTTTGGGTTCGTTAACATTTTCTTCTTATCTGTGTCTGTCAATTGAGTAATTTGTTTTAACCATTGAGCAGGAACAATCTGCTCGCCTTTATATTTGCCATTGTTTAAAATCATTTGTCCAAAACGTGCGGCATCTCTGGTGGTACTGTTCATTCCGGCCGTCGCTACAGGCATATAAGCTCTATCAACAGCCATAGTGGCGTCATGTTCCATATGCAGCTTTGACCAAATATTTTTGGCAATAAAGTCATTTAAAGGCATGCCACTAATTCGGGATATTAACCAGCCAATGACATCGGCATTAGCAGAATTATAATCAAAAACACTGCCAGGCTTAGCGCTTTCATCCATTTTAATAAAGTGACTTAAAAAGTCATATGTGCCATAAATTTTAGTCTTATCAGGCTGTGCATCCCTAGCTCCTGGTACCCAAGCCATATTCAACGCTGGCGCATAGTATTTTAAAAAATCACTATTTAGGTCGGTATAATTTTCTTTAAACATTATAGATGAACTGTGATTAAGTACATTTTGAATTGTAGTACGAGCAAAGCCACTATTTTTTAATTCGGGAATGTATTTAGCAGGTGATGCCTGTATATCCACTTTACCTTGTGCAACCAAAATACCAAGAGCGGTACTAACTAAGGACTTAGTAGCTGAAAACCAGATATGCTGACGATCTTTATCACTATACTGCCAGTACTGTTCATATTTAATTTCATTATCTTTGATAAGAACAATGCTGTCAGCATCATTTTTTTGGAAAACATTCTCAACGGTATCTTCCCGTCCCTTAGATAAAACAATCCGCTTTTTCCCAATTTCGCCTTTGCTGTTTTCTTTGAAAAAATCAATTTGCCCCGATCTTGGAATCATCACTAAATTAAAAGGCGCACCCGCATTATTAAACGACCATTTACTCATGGGGTAGTCACGATAATTGGCAAAGGTAACTTGGCTTTGAGGACTAGGTGGAAAACCAACCATAATGTCATGGTTTTCTTTGTCTGAACTAACTTTTTCTGTAATGCTTAACAATAAAGAGGCGCTAAATTTCAAAATAAATTATCCTTTTTCATAAAATAGTTACTATACGAGCTCTAGTGTAAGTAAATAAACACTACTTTAGTTTTCACTTAGCTCTCAGGTCTTTACGTAATATTTTACCTACGGTTGACTTAGGTAATTCCTTCACAACATTGATTTGTTTCGGTACTTTATAAGCAGTTAAATTTTCACGACAAAACTTAATAACATCGGCACTATCAAGTTCAGAATTGACCGTAATATAGGCACACACTTTTTCACCCGTTTTATCACAAGGTTCACCGATAACAGCAGCTTCGATTATATTACTGTGATTGGTTAGTATATTTTCAACTTCATTTGGGAAAACATTAAAACCTGAAACAATAATCATATCTTTTAAACGGTCAACTATTTCGATGCAGCCATTGGGCAGACGTACTGCAACATCACCTGTTTTGAAAAACCTGTCTGCCGTTATTGATTCAGCTGTTTCTTCAGGCATATTCCAATAATGCTTAAGAATTTGCGGTCCTCGAACAACTAATTGGCCTCGCTCTCCATCAGCAACAATAATATCATTATCATCCCATAACTCGACCTCTGTTCCTGGCTGAGGCAAACCAACACTACCAACAGTTTCGTTACCCGGTTGATTTAAACAGACAACACCAGAGCTTTCTGATAATCCATACCCTTCTGTTAAAGTACAACCTGTTGTTTCAACCCATAATTTTGCTGTAGCTGGAGTTAAAGTTGAGCCGCCAGATAAAGAAAGTTTAAGTTTAGAAAAATCCAAAGTCTTAAATACAGTGTTTTGACATAAACCAACGAATAAAGTGTTAATTCCTGATATCCCTGTGATTTTATACGGAACAAGTACATTAACAAATGAGTCTATATCTCTAGGGTTTGGTATAAGAATATTCAAACTTCCTCGACTAAAAAAAGCGAGCATGTTTACTGAAAAAGCATAAATATGATAAAGGGGCAATGGACAAACCAATACCTCTTCTCCCTCAACAAATTTTTCACCAAAACGTTCAAATATCTGTAATCCGCAAGACATTAAGTTTTTATGGGTTAAACAAGCACCTTTAGAAACACCAGTAGTACCACCGGTATATTGTAATACACAAACATCATCAACATCAGTGTTGCTATGATTGCGACATGGTAAATTTTCACCTTCAGCAAGTATTTGGTTAAAACCAAAATTACTGTCATGCTGATAGGATAAGTCACCTGTTAGTAGATCAGCAGCAGAGGTGGTGATAACGCATTCAATATCTGTCTTTTCTTTAATAGCATCTAATTTAGGCAGTAAATCTTGTAAAATAATTATAGCTTTAGCACCAGAATCAGAAAACTGGTGTTCCATTTCACGGTTGGTGTAAAGAGGGTTAGTATTTACAATAACCAAACCCGCTCGTAAAATAGCATAAGCAGCAATGGGGTATTGAATCAGGTTTGGTAATTGGATAATCACTCTATCGCCAAATTTCAAGCCTGACTTTTGTTGTAACCAAGCAGCCAAAGCACGTGACTTTATATCTATTTCTGCAAAAGTGAGCGTTTGCCCTAAACAGTGATACGCAGGTAAGTCAGCATATTTTTGTAAGCTATCTTCAATAAGATCGGCTAATGAATTGTGTTTAAGGGTTATATTTTTAGTCACTTTATTTTCCTCATGTTAACTGTTAGTTTATTTATTCAGTTTTTGAAATTCTGCATTAATTGCTTTTGATAGTTCATCAGCAATTGCATTATGTTTTTTGTGAATATAATGATGTGTTTTCACTGTTAATAGCGGCTCCTTCATCACTGTCGCATTTAAAACATCAGCACTAAAAAAACCACTATCATCTAATGTAAACACCATATAGTTAATTTTTTTTGCTAAAAAAAGTTCTTTTAATATTGATAAACTGTCTTGGTATTTAACTGAAGCTGATGTTCCTTCAATAGCTTTATTCCAAAGTTTTACTCCTTTTACAGAATGAACTTCAATCTCTTTTGAGCTAAGAAGTTCATTTGTACAAACAATATATTTTTGGCATAAGACAACAATATTCGCCGTTGCTAATGGCTCTCCAACCGCCATCAAGTTAGCATAGGACTTTTCAATCCCTTGCGCGCGCATTAAATCACCATCAAACGTTCCTTGATTGGTTTGATTTAAAGTGATGCCTTTGCCCAGTTTGGTAAATTCAACATCAATACCTAAGGTTTGGTACGCTTTTGTTAAAGGTTTGCCGTAGCGCTCAAGTGCACCGGGATAATCCATCAAAGTAATATTAAAGTGAGTGCTATGAGCTTCTTCTAAAGTACTAGCAACATTTAACTGGCTAAAGGTACTTGCCAACATAAAAATAACTAATATCATTAATGTTTGTTTAAAGTTCATCTTTCTGAGTTTCCTTTATTATACAAATTTGACTAAATTAAAAGCTAAAACCAGCCTGACGGTGCTTCGCTTTTACTTGCCATTCACGCCACAATTCTTTACTTGCTTGACTCACCTTAAGCTGAGTTAAATCTACTGGCATTCTGGATTCAACGAGGCTTAAATCAGCTTTAATATCTGATGCTTTAATGACACGCCCACCAAGTACGGTACCCCACACTTTAATATCTCGCAGCTGCTCTTTTTTAACCGTTAACGGGTTTTTATCCAAAATAGTAAAATCAGCTAACTTTCCTGCTTCGATAGAGCCAACCTTGTCATCAATACCTAAAGTTTTTGCGGCATTTAAGGTGATCATTTTTAATGCTGTTGCATTACTAACCCGCTCGTTAGGTGCTTTGATTTCACCAGAAAGTGATTGGCGGTTAGTCGCTATCCACATCCACTCTAGCGGTATTGGCGGGCCAATAGGCGAGTCAGAGTGCAAACTTACCGTCATACCACTGTCATGCATGGTTTTTAAACGTGCTGCTTTGGCGCTGCGATCTGCGCCCAAAAACTTGTTATTTATATCGCTGCGATAATAGAGGTAGTAAGGGTTGACAGATGCCATCGCACCCAGATTCTCTACTCGTTCAATAATACGAGGCGTTGTCATACCAACATGCTCTATCACTAAATTGGGTTCAAAACGTGGTAACTCTAATTGTAATTGCGCCATAGTTTCAGCGAGGGCTTCATTGGCAGCGGTGCCATTTGTATGAATATGAATTTGCACATTACTTTGCCACCAAGGACGCAGAGCATTAAAAACTTCATCTCCCGGTTGCATCACGTATAGCCCATGCCGATTATCTAAATATTGCTCTTCCATCATGCTCAAACCCAAGAAAGAGTCATCAAACAAAAACTTAACACCACGATATATTAGGTAGTTGTTACTCTTTTCTTGCTGCGTTTTCACCCATGCTATCGCCTCATCTTGTGAGTGGTGGTTAAGTAACGAAGGTACGAGAGGGGTAGCAACAACACGGGTTATGGGTTGTCCTGCCATTAATTTTTTATTTAAAAAAGTTTCTGCTTGAAAATGAAAAACGCCCATTGCCATTTCAGAAGTCGTGGTTATGCCATTTTTTGCGCTTAAATCTAATACTGACTGCATTCGCGGCAGAGCAAAGTCAGCACTTAACATTTTATGACTCGCATCAGCAAGAATTCTTACCCCTGCTTTTGGACCTAAAAATTGTCCGGTAAAGCCCTTATCTATACTGATAGCACCTGGAATTGATAAATCTTTCTCTGTAATGTTAGCCTTTTGCATTGCAGCATCATTAGCATAAAAAAAATGCTCTGAGCTATCCCAAACGAGTAAAGGCTGTGTTGATGAAATTTCATTTAAGATATGTTTATCTAGATGTAATCCTCCCATAGTTAATACATCCCACCCCCACACTATTAACGTTTCATTTGGGTTATTAAAGCGCTCTACATAATACTTAATCAGCTCTATAGCTTGTTCCGGCCTTGAAATCCCATCAAAAGTGCTACCGTCTGCATGGGAAATTGCATTAGGGTAAATTTTGGGTAAGTTAGCGATCAAGCCACCTAATAGCATGTGACTATGCGCTTCAATAAAGCCGGGTACAATGACCTTATCTTTAAACGTTTTATCTAAGCACTCACTAGGCACATGGTAATCTTTCAGTTCAGCTAAGCTGTTAGCAGTAGCACGAATACTGTCGCCTTTAACTAAAACATATTTCGCTGATGGCCAACCTGATTCTAAGGTGACTATTTCTTTGGCTTGATAAATAGTTTGCGGACACTTTTCATTCGCATTTGCTGAAGAAAAAGCAATGAAGAATATGCTTGCTACAACAGGTCTTGTTAAACAATTAGAAAAAAAAAACATGAGTACTCACCTAATATTAAAGGTTGGAATTTCAGAAGGGTTCAAGGAATTCAACTTGAAAACTAAAGTTAACTAGATACCACTGAAATTGACGAGATACCACTAACGGTCAGTTAGTGCTATCTCTGCAGTAGATTGGTTAGAAGCTGTAAGTCAATTCAACACCATAGGTGCGTGGACTAACATAGGTTTCATCAATGCCACCAAAGAATTGACGGCGACTAGTGATAGTTTCATCTGAATCGGTTAAGTTTCTAGCCCAAATAGAAGCACTCCAACTTTCAAACTCGACACCAATGCGAGCATTAGCTAAGGTTCTTGATGGTGCATAACCAAAGTCTATTTCACCGCCGGCAAGCAGTGCTGCTGTTTTAACATTATTAGGTGTAGTATATTGATCGCCAGTATAAGCGATGTCAGCGTGGGCAAACCAGTTACCGTCTTCACCAAATTCTTGAATATAGTCAAAGGTCATTACCGCTTGCACTTCTGCCGCTCCAGGTAAACGCTTACCCGAAACATCAGGATCATCCGCGGTACCACCTTGTTTAAATTCATCAAACTTCGCATCAAGATAACTGGCTGAAAACCCAACAGTGAAGTTGTCAGTAACTGCTGCTGTTAATTCTACTTCCACACCTTGAGTGCTAACACTGGCGGCATTAGAGATAACCAAAATAGTACGCGAATCACCAATATCAATAAATTGTTGCTGTTGGTAGTCGGTATACTCTGTAGTAAATAAAGTCACTGCATAATTAAAAGTGTGGTCATCATTATAACCTTTAAAACCTAACTCGTAGTTCACTGAAGTTTCTTTATCAAATTCTAGGAAATTCATTTGCTCTGGCGTAACATAATCTAAATTATAACCGCCGCTTTTACTCCCCGTTGCGTAGCGAAAATAAGTAACTGTATTTTCACCAATGTTATAGTTTAATGATAAAGAGGGCAGGAAGTCACTTTCTGATATTTTATCAACATAAGTATCTGTTGCTAAGGCAAAATAACCTGCTGGCAAACCATTTATATCCCAGTCAACTTCTTTACTTTCTTTGCCCCAGCGTAAACCAACACCTAGCTGCCAATCATCCGTGAAATGATAAGTCATATTAGTAAAAATAGCATAGCTTAACGTATCAACGGTACCTGCATGTATTACCGGGCCACTTGGATATAAAAATTCGTACGGCGTACCAACTAAAGTATCCAAACCTATTGATGCCAATAAACCTTTAAGAAAAGTAGCATCAGAAACGGGTACTGTTTCACTGCCAGGAATTGCTCTTCTATCGGTTAGGCTATCTTGCTGGTAATAGTACAGGCCAACAATATATTCAAAGGTGTCATCATTTTTAGAGGTGTATTGAAACTCCTGGGTGAATTGATCATATTCATCAATATAGTCCAATGTAAAAAAATCTAATGAGCTGTAATCCAAGTCACTTGTAAAAGCGAGCTTAGTTTCACGTTGTGCGGTAATTGATTTAAGTGAGCCACCGTGTTCAAAATCATAAAGTGCTTCTAACGCCAAGCCTGAAGTAGTGCGATCTTCGGTTGCTAGCATATTATTATAAGTAACACGCTTTTCTTTGGCCTGCTCTTCAACTACATTGGCAGCAATAAAATCAGTAGTATGTTCTCCAAACAGAGGGTTTTCATCTGCACTCGAGCCATCAATAGTGAATGTCAGCTCTAAATCTTCAAAACTATCAACAAACAATTGAGCACGATAAGTAACATTATCACGGTTACCGACATCACCTTCGGCTTCTGGATAAACATTTTCAACAAAACCGTCACGCTGCATTGAACTAGCGCTTACTTTCAGTGCTATATCTTCATCTAATGGTACATTAATATAACCGCTATACTGCTGCGAATTGTAGTTACCAATTCTTGCTTTTACTTTACCTTCAAGTTCATCAGAGGGCTTTTTAGTAATTATATTGATGGCTCCTGCTACCGTATTCTTACCGAATAAAGAGCCCTGCGGGCCTCGTAACACTTCAATGCGTTCAACATCCATTAAGTCTTGATTTAACCCTGGAGATTGACCTAAATAAACACCATCTAAATACACACCAACGCGGGTATCGAAAGAAATATTTCTAGAGCTAGAGCCTACACCACGTATAGAGACTTGATTGTTAAACGAGTTAGTATCTTGAATCGTTAGATTAGGCACTAAGTCTTGCACATCGGCTATTTGCTGTGAACCAGACTTAGTAATAGCATCAGCCGTTACAGCAGCAATTGATGTCGGGACATCAATAATTCGTTGAATGCGTTTTTGCGCGGTAACCATGATGACTTCTATCTTATCATCTTCTGTGGCTTTTTTAGTTTGTGCCTCTTCCGCCAATAAAGGTGTACTCGCCATTGCTATAGCGCTACAAAGTAATGACAGTTTAAATTTTTTTTCCAGATGTTTACTAAAATGTTTCATTGATGTTCCCCGTTGATGATTCACTACAAACTTATTATTTTTCTTGTCTGTTTTGTGAATAACTGTATTAAGTTCTTATTTAAACTACTGGATAAAAAAAACAAAAACTTGACATTTAAACACCCTTAGTAAAAAATTCAGAGCAACGAATCAAAAGCATTAATTTATAATGGCTAATAAAAACAACACACCAAATGTTGCAGGTCCTGTGTTTGCGGGGGTATCAGAACTCTTAGCCAGCGAAGAAATTAACGTCGAAAATTTCTATGGAAAATTTTTTCTTCACTCTGAGATTGAACAAAATCCGCAACAATTAATTTCTTTTGAAATTTTTATCAATGTTTTAGAAAAAATACAGGATATAACGTCAATAAAACATCCTGGACTCTATTTAGCAAATCATCAAACTAAACAAGCTATAACGCCCTATTTTGAATTGATTTTGAATGCTCCTACCTTAGAAGTAGCCTTTCAAATAGCTCGTCGTTTTAGGTATGTTTATAGTGAAGTGACTTATTGGGATTGGGTCATAGAAAATAAATTTGTACTGGTCAAACGATGCAGCTTTGTGCCACTGAAAATTAATGATAGAGAACATAGTCTGTATACGGTAGCCACCGTCTATTCATTATTACAACACATGCTTGGCAAGTGCTCTAAAATAGAACGGATTTCTTTAATTCAGCCTGAAGATGAATACAAATATGAGTTAGAAAGGTTTTTTAATTGTCCAATAAGTTTCACTCAAGATTTTGATGGTTTCATCTTATCAGAAGAAAATTTCTATAAACCAATCAAACAGTTTAATGCTGAAAAATATCATCATTTATTAGAACAATTGGCACACCATATTGTGGTATTTCCAGAAAATCAAAAATTTTCAACCTTTGTTAAAAGCTTAGTATTACAAATGCTTAGTACTGGTCATTGCTCTCTTGAACAGGTAGCCAAACAAATCGGCATGCATCCTAGAGCGGTACAAAAACGGCTATCGAAAGAAAACTTAACCCTTAAATCAGTAGTGTCAGATGTAAGAATGAATGTAGCTAAGCGTTTGTTGGCTCAACAAGATGTTTCGCTAATTCAAATATCCTCTATGCTCGGCTATAGCGAACCCAGTGCTTTCTCCAGAGCTTTTCAGGCTGTAAATAAATGTTCACCAAGACAGTGGCGAAAAAAAATTTGTCGCTAATTCCAAGAAACTAGCAAGTAATGATTTTAAATGTCACGTTGAAGATATTAAGCATTCATCACCCCTATTTGAGGTTATTCAGTTTCCATCGCTGGTGATAAAATTACACTACCCTCTTCATCTAATATTTTATCCATTAAGTGGGGGTAATGTTTTGTTAAGTTCTCCATAATAAACTCCACAGGTAAATCAGCAAAAGTTCCCCAATCATTAAGGTACTCCATATGCTTGTGCCCTTCTTCGGTAAAATCTTGAAAAATAGAATCTTCTTCACCATTAAACGCTAATGGTTGGCTATTCATTTTTTCGCATAAAGAGCGGTTAAATGCAGGCGTAGCTTTGACCCATTTCCCATCAATATATAAATCGACATAACCGTGCATTGAAAAAACATTCGTTCCAAGCATAGCTAATAATTTTGGTGTGGCAAGGTGGTTTAAAACATCAGCTAAACCTAAACGTGCCGGTATGCCAGCCTTACGGCATAAGGCAATCATTAATGAGGCTTTTGGAATACAATAACCTTGATTCGTTGTACAACAATAACTTGCTTTATAACTACTTGCCCCATCAACAAAACAATAAGGGTTATATAAATAATTATCTCTCACTAGGTAATAAATATCGACTGCCATTGCTTTGGCTGTGCCGGATGTTATTTCCTTAAATAAGCTCGCTACTTTTGGATGATGGTAGTCAAAATATTCAGTGGCATCGAGATACTGTTGCATATTTTCATTTGTTATCGAATTCATAATCCTAAACTTTCTTGGTTATATTTAAAATATCATTTGCGGAATAACCCAAAGCTATCAATATTTCATGGGTATGTTTGCCTCTGATTGGAGCAGGCGTATTACTGCCTCTTTGTTGAGACATTTTTACAGCGGGTGCAATTTGCTTAATGGTTTGCTCAGCCAGTGGCATTTCAATAACCATATTACGTTGTTCCATTAACGTTGAATTTGCAGCTTCAGTAATCGTCAATACTGGCTCTACACAAACATCGCTATTAGCAAACACTTGTTGCCATAGACTCAATGACTTTTGTGCAATGATTTTAGCGATATCATTACGCAGTTGTTGTTGTATTTTTGGTTGTGGATTCATACTTAGTTCAAACCACGATGGCTGCTCTAATATTATAAAGAACTGTTGAGCAAATTTAGGCTCTAATCCTCCAACAGACAAATAGCGACCATCTTGAGTTTGATAATAATCATAGAAACAACCGCCATTCAACATTGTACCTGATAGTTGTGGCGACTCCCCACTTACCAGCGCTCCTGCACCAAATAAAGCGTTAAGAGAGAAAGCGGCATCGGTCATGCTAACATCAAGCCATTGCCCTTTTTGTGTAGCGCTACGGGCAATAACTGCGGCTAGAATACTCATTACTGCATGATGAGAGCCACCAGCAATATCGGCAATTTGAGTTCCAGCTAAAACGGGCCCAGTTTCGTTACGACCGCTATAACTAGCAACTCCGCTAAGCGCCAAATAATTAATATCATGACCAGCTTTATTTTTTAATGGCCCAGTTTGACCATAACCTGTTATGGAGCAATAAATTAATTTAGGATTAATTTTACATAAACTTGCATAATCCAAGCCGAGTTTTTCCATAACACCAGGACGAAATTGCTCTATAACAATATCGAATTCCAGCACCAGTCGTTTAATTACATCAACACAATCTGCACGCTTTAAATCAAGTAAAAGCGACTTTTTGTTACGGTTAAGTGTCAAATTGGCATACGAAGTTTTTTGTCCTTCATTATCAATAGTTGGCTCAATAGTATGGATCATATCCGGTCGTTCAGACTCTATTTTTATCACCTCTGCACCCATATCTGCCATTAACATGGAAGCATAAGGCCCAGGTAATAATGTTGAAAAATCTAATATTTTTAACCCTTGTAGCGAACCAGACATAATGTATCCTTAAAAAAATTCACCATTAGCTGCCATGGTCATCAGTTTTTGTGTTGGCGCAAAACGCTGACCATATCGCTCAGCTAATTGAATTGCACGTTCAACAAAAGCTTTGACACCATATTGGTTAATGTATTGCAAGGTTCCCCCTGTCCATTGTGGGTAGCCTAAGCCAAATATTGAACCTATGTTGGCATCACCGACAGAGCGTAATACGTTTTCTTCATGACAACGAGCGGTTTCAAGCGCCATAATAAAGAGCATGCGCTCTTTTATATCAATTAATGGAATACTTTGCTCAGTCTTTTTAAAAGTACGGGTTATTGTCGAGCATAATTTTTTAACTTGGTCTGCGGGGTAATCATAAAAGCCCTTACCTGCCAATTTCCCTGCGCGCCCTTGAGCTAACATTTCGTCAATTATGTCATCGGCAGGATGGCTTTCCATAGGTAAGCCTTCAGCCGACATATCTTTAACTGTTTGCTTATGAATTTTATCAATTAGCGTTAAGCTTACCTCATCAATTACCGCAAGTGGTCCAACAGGAAAGCCACATAGCCATGCTGCATTTTCAACTTCTGCTGCATCAGCTTCACTCAATAAACTAATGCCTTCTTTAACAAAAGTTTTAAAAACCCTAGAGGTATAAAAGCCTCGGCTGTCATTAACAACAATCGGTGTTTTACCTAACTGTAAGGTAAAATCATAAGCTTTGCGTAGCGCATCATCATCAGTAGTTTCACCACAAATAATTTCTACCAGTGGCATTTTATCAACCGGTGAAAAGAAATGAATACCGATAAAGTTTGCTGGTCTTTTTGACGCTTGTGCTAATCCTGTAATTGGTAAAGTTGAAGTATTGGAGGCAAATATCGCCTTCTCAGCAATAACACTCTCAGCTTCTTGAGTCACTTTGGCCTTTAACGAACGATCTTCAAATACTGCTTCAATGACTAAGTCACAATCAGCTATGTCATTGATATCATCACTACAGTGGATAAAGTCAAGAATCCCCTCCATTTTTTCTCGGCTGATACGCCCTTTATTTAGCCGCTTTTGTAAAATATTTTTTGAATATTCTTTACCTTTTAAGGCCCCTGCAAGGCTTGCATCTTTTAATACCACAGCAATGCCTTTGATTGCACAAGAATAGGCAATGCCTGCCCCCATCATGCCAGCCCCCAGCACAGCGACTTTTTTACATTTTTCTTTATCACCTGTTGGGCGGTTTTTACCGGCTTTAATTTCGTTTTGCTGGAACCAAAAAGTATTAATGATATTTTTTGATACTTGACCACGCGCCAGTTCAACAAAGTAACGACTTTCAATTCGACATGCGCCATCAAAATCTACTTGAGAGCCTTCCACCATGGCACTTAAAACGGCTTCCGGTGCAGGCAAAGTTCCTTTAGTCGCATTACGTATTAGCGCAGGCGTAATTGGCAACATTTGCATCATTGCTGGATGAGTAGGCGTGCCACCTGGAATTTTATAACTTTTCACATCATAAGGCTGACTTACTTCAGGGTTAGCTAAAATCCAACTTGTGGCAGCTGAAATTAAATCATCAGTGGAATCAACCACAGCATGAATCAAACCATTTTCTAAGCCTTGAGTTGGTTTAAACAACTTACCTTGGGTCAAATAAGGCATAGCCTCTTTTACGCCGAGTAAACGCACCATGCGGGTAACGCCACCACCGCCTGGTAATAAGCCAATATTGACTTCTGGTAGGCCCAATTGTACTCCGGGGTGATTGAGAGCAATACGATGATGACAAGCTAGTGCCAATTCAAAGCCACCGCCAAGCGCTGCACCACTTATGCAAGCCACAACTGGCTTACCACAGGTTTCTAACTGACGCATAGTATTTTTCAAACTCATGGTCATGTCGTATAATTGCTGGGCATTTTCATCGTTAGTTTGCACTAACATGTCAATGTCACCACCAGCAAAAAAAGTAGATTTTTCTGAACGCATAATAATGCCAGAAAACTGCTCAGCTAATAAACTTGCCACTGTGTTAGCAAAATCACGGGTAAATGCCATGTCCATTAAATTAACCGAGGAATCAGGTTTATTAAGAATAAGATGGGCGATATTATTGTTGTCGATTTGATATTGTATAGAACTCATGTTGTTACCCCTTATATTCGTTCAATTATGGTAGCTATACCCATGCCGCCGCCAACACATAATGTTGCCATACCACGTTTTAAATCACGCGCTTCTAGTTCATCTAACAAGGTGCCAATAATCATTGCGCCGGTAGCACCAAGAGGATGGCCCATGGCAATAGAGCCGCCGTTAACATTTACTTTTTCTGCGGGCACATTTAGCTCTGTCATAAATCGCATTACTACAGCGGCAAAGGCCTCATTAACTTCAAATAAATCAATATCGTCAATGCTAAGCCCAGCAACTGCTAAGGCTTTTCTTGCGGCAGGTGCAGGACCCGTTAACATAATGGTTGGCTCTGTTCCTACGAGTGCACAAGCGACAATTTTGGCTCTAGGAGTTAATGAAAATTTTTCGGCAATTGCTTTGGATCCAATTAACACTGCAGCAGCACCATCTACTATGCCAGAAGAGTTTGCCGGTGTGTGCACATGATTGATTTGTTCTACTTGGGGGTATTTCTCACGGGCAACATTGTTAAAACCCATAGCGCCAAATTTCATAAAAGACGGCTTTAATGTACTGAGTGTTTGCACTGAAGAGTCAGGACGAATTAATTCATCTGTTGCTAAAATAACTTGGCCATTTTGATCGGTCACTGGAATAACTGAATTAGCAAAAGCTCCCTGCTGCCAGGCAGCCGCAGCCTTTTTATGCGAGTTGGCTGCAAAAGCATCCACCTCCTCTCTACTATAACCATCAAGCGTAGCAATTAAATCAGCACCAATACCTTGGGGCATAAAACCTGTTTGTAAATTGGTTTGAGGATCATTTGCCCATGCACCACCATCACTAGCCATAGGCACGCGAGACATTGACTCTACACCACCTGCAACCACTAAATGCTCCCATCCAGAGCGTATTTTCATCGCAGCAGTATTGACGGCTTCTAAACCTGACGCGCAAAAACGATTAATAGTAACCCCAGCACAATCATCACTCCAACCAGCAAGCAAAGCTGCTGTTTTAGCAATATCAGCACCCTGATCGCCTATTGGAGTAACACAGCCCATAACAATATCGTCAACGGCTGAAGTATCAAAACCATTGCGCTGCTGCAATGCTGATAAAATATCGGATAACAGCGTAATTGGTTTTACTTCATGTAAGGCACCGTTGGCCTTACCTCGACCCCGAGGTGTGCGAATGGCATCAAAAATATAAGCTTCAGACATGGTTAACCTTCAGTGATTAGCAAAACCTAATAATAATCTTAGTTAACGGTAATTGCCTATAGCCTAAACTAACAATGTAATGACAAAAACTATCATGCAGTAATTTTGGTCACTTTAAGTTTTCTCGGTATTGGTTGGGGGTTTTACCAAACCATTTTTTAACACTGCGGTAAAAAACACTCGGTTCAGAAAAACCGAGGCGCTGAGAAATTTCCTGGTTAGACAATGCGGTTTTTATTAATAAATGATGGGCACGCTGTTTCTGAATTTTAGAACATAAACTTTTAAAACGGGTACCTTCAACCCGTAATGCACGAATCAGGCTTTGCTCACTACAACAAAAATATTGTGCGGCTTGTTTTAGTGTTACTTCATTAATATTTTGCTGCTTTTGCAAATAGTCTTGTAATTGCTTAGTAAAGCTAATTTCTTCTTGATAATGACTTAATAAGCATTCGGGTACTTTGTTTAAAAATAATCGTAAAGTATGCACTGTTTGCTTAACTGGCAAGCTCAAATATTGGCTAGAGAAAGTTAATTTGTTATGACGTTTGTTATAATCAACTTGCTGATTAAATATTTGATTCACCTCAATATTAGAAATAGGTGCTGCAAAACTAAAAGAAACATCATCTAAAGGAATAGGCTTATCAATCATCCAACTGAGCCAACGCCAAATCACGCTACAATTAAAAGTACTAAAGTAGCTATAATCAATTGCAGGCTCTTTGTGTACATCGAATAGTAATTGGCATTGTTGCTCTGAAGTAACTAATTTCCAGTCAATTTGATCATTCATCAAACAGTAAAATTTCATACAGCGTTCAATTACCTGTTGTAAATTATCACAGCTAATACATGCATATGCCATTAAATGAAAACAGCCTTGTCGTATAGGACGAACCAAAGCGCCAAAGCTTTCATCATCGCCCTTAACAATGGTTAAATTTAACAACTTGGCATATTGATCAGCAGATAATAGATAACCGTCATGCTTGAATGCTTGTTCAGGCATAGATAATTGTTCACGTAACACTTTAACCAATTCTGGCTGTTGGTGTAATGTGGAAAAATGCCAGCGTATAAAGGCGTTAGGGATCAAATTACTGTTCATATCAGTATATTATAACGTTTTCATGAATGATCCACTTAAATATTTAATATTCAATCGTTTACGTTATTTGAGCAGAATGTAAATTTAATATAATTGGTAAAAAGCCTACATAATTAGACAATTACATAGGCTTTAGGATAGAAAAATCAAAAACAACTATTTAGGGTTGTTAGCGGAAATTATTTTAGCAAATCTCGCGAAATGATTTCCTTCATGATTTCAGAAGTACCCCCATAAATACGCTGTACTCGCGCATCAACAAAAGCTCTGGAAATAGGATATTCAACCATATATCCATAGCCACCAAACAACTGTAGACAGCCGTCGACCACTCGTCCTTGCATTTCAGTTGCCGCTAATTTTGCCATGCTAACCGAGGTAACATCCAATTCGCGTATTGAATGCTGATAAGTACACTCATCAACAAACGCTTTGTTGATACGGATATCTGTGGCCATTTCAGCTATTTTAAATCGGGTGTTTTGGAATTCTGAGATGGCTTTACCAAAGGCTTTACGCTCTTTAACATAGTAGATTGTTGAATCTAATGCACCTTCAGCAGCTGCTACAGCACACACGGCTAAACTTAAGCGCTCGCGCTGAAGTTCTTCCATCATTACGAAAAACCCCTGGTTTAACTCACCCAACATCGCTGACTTAGGTAGCCGTACATCTTGAAAAAACAGCTCTGAAGTATCAGCCGAGTGACAGCCTATTTTGTCTAAATTTGAGCCCTTAACAAAACCAGAGGCATTGGCATCAACAATAAATAATGAGATACCTTTAGCTCCTGGAGCCTTAGTATCGGTTTTTGCCGCAACAATGACTAAATCGCAATGTTGCCCGTTTGAAATAAAGGTTTTAGAGCCATTTAAAATATAATCATCACCATCTAATTTAGCACTTGTGCTCATACCTTGAAGATCTGAACCTGCGCCAGGCTCAGTCATGGCAATAGCACCAACTGATTCACCACTAACCATTTTAGGTAAATAATTTTGCTTTTGCTCTTCACTGCCAGCGTTAAGAATATAATGGGCAACAATATCAGAATGTACCGCCATACCGCCACCAACACCAATACAGCCTTTTCGGCAAAACTCTTCCAGTACGACCATTGAAAAACGAAAATCTACATCAAAGCCACCATATTTCTCTGGAATATCAGCACATAGAAAACCCGCTTCACCCAATTGATTCCACACTTCTCTTGGAATAATGCCGTCTTTTTCCCATTGTTCATAATGAGGCATTATTTCATTTTCAACGTAACGCTTTAGATTGTCTCGAAATAATTCAAGTTCGCTTTGATCAAATTCAATTGTCATAACTATCTCCTATTTGTTGTCTAGAATTTCATACTATTTTATGACCGACAACCATTGCTAAAAAGCGCTAAGCACGGTAGGTATTCTAGATATAAACTTGTATTACGATTAGTTTGTAATAATAAGTCAGCTCATCATAATGGAGGAGGTGCTGGATTTTCTATAACAATAACTAACAAAGTAGTGACTAAAACTATCTTAGTTGAATTTTGGTCAGTATCTTGTGGGAATAACGATTAAAGGGTACCAAATTAGTAGTACCCTATTTGCGGTTTTTATTTGCTAACATTTGAAGAGCGGGGAGAACCATTTGTTACTTTTCTGATATCCAAAGTTTAATATGGCCTTTTACCACCACAACACCTTCACTATCATACGCGGTTACTGCCACCAAAAGATCGCCAGTTTGCCATTGTTCAGGATCCACTTGAGCTACACAGCGAATGTCTGAACCAGCCTTAGCGGTATAATCTAGAGACATGCCTTTAGGAATCCACCTTAAATGTTTAGGAATAGATGCTTCAGCCATTACTCCCATTGCCATTTCTAAACCATTACAAATAGCAATAACATGCACTGTTTTTATATGGTTATGTACTCTATTGCCCTTTTTGATGAAACATTCACAATAATTAGGCCTTAATTCTGTAATTAGCGGCTTGATAGTACTGAAATAAGGTGCCATACGAGCAACCATCACAGAAAATATTTTATTACCAAAAGGAAGACGAGTCAATTTTTTGTAGAGAGCCATTACTTTGTTAGGCTTATTTTTGGTCGGTTTACCTTGTGTCATGTTTAATCATCCTGAGCAGTTGTTGTTCTGGTCGGATGAGTTTAACATTATTTTGCTAAGATTCAAGATCACTTAGTTTATTTGGCTAAAGTTGTAGAAAAGCTAACTTTGTCTTCAAAAGAATTAAAATTTGAAATTAGCTTTTCACAAAAATAAACCAGCTTAATTTAGTCTAGTAATTTTTAACTTCGGGCTTGGTGAAGTTTTTTGTAGCTTTCAATTAACCTTAAGTGTTTATCTAAGCCTTCAAGGCTCATGCTGGTTTTAGTTAGACCAAAAAATCTAACTTCACCAAACACTGAACCAACTACATTTTTCATATTTTCTTCACCGAACATTCTATTGAAATTACCGATAAAGTGCTCAAGCTCCAATTCTTCGTCCAGCGTAATTTCAAGTACCGCATGAACAGCTTGATAAAATAAGCCACGTTCAACCGTGTTGTCGTTGTATTGCAAGAACTCTCCAACCAATTCAATAGCGTCTTCAAGCGAGCCAATGGCAAGGCAAATAAGAATTTTCAGTTCAAGAATGGTCAACTGTCCCCAAACGGTGTTTTCATCGAACTCAACACCAATCAAAGTTTTAATATCAATATAGTTATCTTGCTGACTCTCTTCTAACCGCTCAAATAAGCTTACTAAAGCCTCATCATTCAACGAATGAAGGTTTAAAATATCTTCTCGGTAATCTAGTGCTTTGTTGGTATTATCCCAAATAAGATCTTCGACTGGATACACTTCTGAATAATCGGGTACTAGAATACGGCAAGCAGTAGCGCCTAGTTGATCAAATACCGCAATATAAGCTTCTTTGTCTAACGCTTTTAAAATAGCAAACAAGCTTTCACATTCTTCTTCGTTGGTGCCAGAAAAATCCCATTCTACAAATTGATAATCATGCTTATTACTAAAGAAGCGCCAAGAAATTACACCTGTAGAATCAATAAAATGCTCAACAAAGTTTTCCGGTTCTGATACCGCCATGCTATTAAACGTTGGTTTTGGCACATCGTTAAGCCCTTCAAAACTACGGCCTTGTAATAGCTCAGTTAAGCTGCGCTCTAGCGCCACTTCAAGACTTGGATGAGCGCCAAACGAGGCAAACACACCACCAGTTCTGGGGTTCATAAGCGTTACACACATCACGGGGAATTGACCACCTAGTGATGCATCCTTAACAACTACAGGGAAGCCCTGCTCTTCTAAGCCTTTAATGCCTGCTAAGATGCTTGGATATTTATCCAGTACGTGCTGTGGTACATCTGGCAAAACAATTTCTTGTTCAATGATTTGTCTTTTTACCGCTCGTTCAAAAATTTCTGATAAACATTGTACTTGCGCTTCATACAGGTTATTACCAGCACTCATACCATTACTCAAAAATAAATTTTCAATTAAATTCGAGGGAAAATACACAGTTTCGCCATCTGAGTGACGTACATAAGGAATAGAACAAATACCCCGCTCAACATTTCCTGAATTTGTATCAATTAGATTTGAAGATCGTAGTTCACTTTCAGGATCGTAAATGCTCAAACAATATTCATCTAAAATACCTGCTGGTAGCTCATCGTTTGCTTCTGGAGTAAACCATTTTTCATTAGGGTAATGAACGAAATCGCTGTTAGCAATCTCTTCACCTAAAAACTGATCATTGTAAAAAAAGTTACAATTAAGACGTTCAATAAACTCACCAAGGGCTGAGCAAAGAGCACTCTCTTTAGTCGCCCCTTTACCATTTGTAAAACACATAGGTGAAGCTGCATCGCGAATATGCAGAGACCATACATTTGGAACAATGTTACGCCAAGAAGAAATTTCTATTTTCATACCAAGATCGGCCAAAATACTCGTCATGTCTGAGATAGTTTGCTCAAGTGGCAAATCTTTACCTAAAATATAAGTGTTGGCATCGCCTTGGGGCTTTTCCATAAGCATGGCTTGAGCATCTTCTTCAAGACTTTCAACTGCCTCTACTTTAAATTCAGGCCCCTTCTGTACGACTTTTTTAACCGTACAACGATCAATCGATCTTAAAATACCTTTTCTGTCTTTATCAGAAATACTCTCTGGCAACTCAACTTGAATTTGAAAAATTTGGTTATAACGATCTTCAGGGTCAACAATGTTGTTCTGTGACAGTCTAATATTTTCAGTAGGAATATCACGAGAATTACAATATACCTTAACAAAATAGGCTGCACACATGGCAGATGAAGCTAAGAAGTAATCAAAAGGGCCTGGCGCAGAGCCGTCACCTTTGTAACGAATAGGTTGATCAGCGATGACTGTAAAATCATCAAACTTAGCTTCAAGTCTAAGGTTGTCGAGAAAATTAACTTTGATTTCCATTAAATAGTTTCCACAATTTTGTTGCCATTTAAAACGTTTAAATCTTCTACTTTAAAGGTTTAGTAACGAGCTATCGGCATAATGATCTTAATTGAGGTAATTATCGGTTGTTTTGTGGTAATAGTCTTGGAAAAGTTACAAAAGTTGACGAAATATCTGTTTTAATCAGAAATAAAGTGTGGCGGAAGCTAATCGTCAACTCTAAAAAAATACATAGAACTTGATCTTGCTATTCTTTTCAACGTTTCAACATTACTATCTGACCATTGAGTAGTTTTACCTACACTCTCACAACAAATAACCCCATGTGGGTTGAAGTCCTGATGTAAAATAAAATCGAGTAATGAATATATCTCTAAAGGGATAAAATATGGTTCATTATAACACTTTGTTAACTTATGTGATCTTGCTTGTGGAGCGTTAATAACATCGTTTTCTAAAATACCTGAAAAATAATCATTAAAATCAGATTTTTTTAAAACTTGCTCAGAAGTAAAGTTGCGGTTCACAGAGTCATAACAAATTAATGATTGTATGGATTCAAAATCTTCATCAAAACACCACAAGCTAACCCTATCAGCACCTTTTATTAACGAAGATGTGGTAAGGCAAATCTCCTTTAACTTATCTTCAATAGACACGTTAGGATTAGTGAGTTTGGTAGCTAACTTTATAAATGGATCCATAAGATTTAAATTCTATTTCACCCTACAACACTAATATTTTATCGATATATTTCTATTAATACAATTGTAATTCTTTATAAACAATATCTTAAGGTTAGATTATTTCATATAGTACTTTTGTATTGGATTCTGCAATAACGCAACTTAAACCCTTAACATTTTTAAAGATAGTATGACTAAAGCTATTGATAAACCGATAAAAACAAATGACAACAGGTAATAGAATATTTGATGTAGTTTATTTATTATTCGAGCAAAAACAAAATGTTTTTTGTTCTTATTTTCAGGTATTTGTGTAAATACATGCAACATTAGATTAATTAGTGCTAGCCATGCTAAAGCAAGCAAACTAAACATAGTTTCTTTTTCTTCCGGTTGTGCTGGCATCGTAGGAAATAACAATTGGTGAACTACATTGGCAACTATTAACAAGGCCAATAAATAAGTTAACTTATGAAAAGGTTTTAACGCTGTAGATAGTTTGACAAGTAATGGAATCACTTAATAAGCCTATATTTTACTGTCGGGGTGTTTTTATTTGAATGCTTAGAAAAAAGGCATAAAAAAATGCAGCTCGTAGAACTGCATTTTTATAACTAGCTTATTATGCATCCTGCACTTTATTCAGTGTTCTCATTTCATCCATAAAAACTTTCCTTAGTATATCCCTTGAGTAAACTCCTACTCATTGTCCTTAGCCATACATCCGTGTACTTCCTTGCTAATACCTTCCTTATGTCCTTAAATCATTCTTACATGTTAACTCCTTGTAACATGCACTTTGTCTCCTAGACATCGTCTTCCTAACATCAATTATCCGTAATTGACCACATCCTTGTTCATTTCGTCCTTCAGTGAAATCCTATTCACCCGACTTAATCCCTAAGCCTCCTTCAACTATTTTAGTACTCCATACTATCTAAAAGAGCTTCCTGCTCTGTGCCTTCCTGACAAGATTAATAATACGCTTAAAACAAGTTTTTCGTAGGGTGCAAAAAAAAACATTTCATTTGTAACTTATTTGCAAAATTCCACTACAAATATTTAACTACTATATTCAAACACTTACGGAATCATTGTGATTATAACAACAAAAAAGAAACAATATGTCTTACGAGCTTGTAAGACATGTCTTACAAAGTTATAGGCATATGTCTACAGAAGAATTTTTCAGGTGGAATTTACGGTTTTAATTGGTACTCATCCTCATGATAAAGCGTAGAGCACCTTAGATTGTCACTTAATATTGTACTTATCGAACTTTATTTATTTTGAAGTATATAATCAAGGGCACTGGTTACCGCTGCAACTTGTGCGATAATACAGTTTTCATCGTCTGACTTAGGGCTATCAGGATAAACTTCTGTAGTTGTAACATAACTAGCGTCTGTTAATCCCATACAAAGCCCTAGCTCTCTTCCAGCATAGTTAATAACGCCCAATTGTTCTAAATCGACACCAATAAGCTTGCCACTTTCATCCGCAGGAGCAATATGAGTAACTTTTTCAACTTCTTTAATGATTGCTCTTTGAAAATCAGCTTGGGGGTTAGGCGTGTTGCCGACCAAATAAAAACCGTCAGGAATATTCCAAACTTTTTGCTCTATAGCATCACGCGCTGATAGTGCTGGTCTAAATACTGTGTTGTCTGTATCGGTGGTTTCATGTAAATCGACATGAACAAATATCTCAACATCAAGTGACTGAATAAATTCCATTAATGCTGCAGCTTCTTGCGCTGGGCTATTAGCATAAAACGACCTATTCGGGTCAATGGTTTTATGGTTCCATCGGTTGATGGTTTCATAACCCCAAGGGCTAACACAAGGGACAACCAATAAATTAAAAGATTCGCTGTAATTTGAGTGATGCTCATTAGCTTCATTCTCTAAAAAACGAAGTGCACCTTGTACGCCACTAGTTTCATAACCATGTACCCCACCAGTAACGAGCAGAGTTTTTTTGTCGCTTTGCCAATTGCTACTTTTTAATGCAAATAAAGGATATCGCGGCTCATCAATTAATAACGATCCATACTGAATAATGTCAAAGTGAGATGATAATGCATTAATTTTACTAATAACCTCATCTTGATACGAACGTTTTAGCGTCTGCTGTTTAAGCCATTCTTGCTTGTCGGCTTCGTTCCATTCTTCTCCTAGCGTACCAATAGGATATTCAAGGTTATTAGTCATATTTCACCTGTATTTTAATGTATAAATTTATCTAACCTGATGTGATGGTTATTTAGAGTCTGCACGACCCATAAATTTACGATCTTCGGTATTTACTTTAATTTTGTCGCCCGTAGAAATATGCTCAGGTACTTGTACTGTTAAACCTGTTGAAAGAATTGCAGGCTTTGTGCGCGCAGTAGCACTACCGCCTTTAATTGACGGATCAGTTTCAGTGATAACTAAGTCAACACTAGCAGGAAGATCTACTGCTACAGGTACGTCATCAACTATAATTATAGACATTCCTTGGGTATCTTCATTAATGAATAAGAGCTCCTCACTAATACTATCTTTATTTAAGTTATAGGGTGTGTAATCTTCGTTATCCATAAAAACATACTCATCACCATCTATATATGAAAACATTGATGGACGTCGGCTTAAATCTGCAAAATTGAGCATATCCTCGGCCTTAAAAGTTTCATCTACTTTTGCGCCAGTGACTACGTCGTATAATCGCATGCGGTATAAACTCCCCCCAGCTCTTCCTTGTGGTACTGAACGGGTTATATCTCGAACAATTAAAACTTTACCGTTGTGCTCTATCGCAGCATTTTTCTTTATGTCGCTAGCCTTTGGCATGGAAAATTCCTTAAATTATGAATTAATAAAAATTAGCAAAGAAAATACCATGAACTAGCAGCAATACCAATTGAAATAATGCAAACATTTGATCAAACAAATGTAATAGTACAAGGGGGTTTTCAGAAAAATACAGTTACATTTTTCTGAAACTGAAAACAAAAAAGGCTAGTGTAAATGAATACACCAGCCTTTTCTTATTGTTTTTTATTTCAGTTAGTTTATTTACATTACTCGTATGAGCACTCTAACCATGCTATCTGCAGCTTCAATTCAGCAATTTCACTATTAGCATCAGCTAACTGTTGCTGTGTGGTTTTTTGCTCGTTAGTGCTATTACCTTCAATAGAGACAGCATTCAACTCAGTATTTTTCGACATATTACTTCTATCCTCGTGGGCCATGTTGCCCCCTCAATATTGGTTGCTCTACATGTATTATTACACATGAAGTTACAAAAGTAATAGTGTTACTCAATTATTATTAATATTCATATAGATAATAATGGCAAGATAATATGCCATTACCACATCAGATCGTCTGGAATTTGATAATCAGCGTACGGATCATTTTCATTCATTTGTTCATCTATTACTTTATCGTTTTGTACTAACACCACACTTTCATCTAATTCAGCTAATTTTTCGGCTGTTTCACAGGTAACAATATAGGTAACATCTTCCAAACCACATAAAGACAAGCGACCATTAACCAGCGCTTTATGAGTGATAGGATCTAAAGAAAGCTTCTTAATTTTACTACCAAAAGTGTAATTATATTCATTATCCCCTGCAGCATTTTTAATTTGATGATGGGTTAAAATTTGTTTAATACGTAATACTTGTTCTTTATCTGCAAGCTGCTGCATTTTTTGCTCATTTAACGCATTATCTTTATCTTGCTTTTCTGTTCTAGCTTTTGCTAAGTCTTGCTTAACTTGCTCTTGTAAAGTTGCATCATGCTGCACGCCACTGCGCTTTTGTTTATTTTTTTTCCGTTTATCTGCGTTTGCTTGACGTGTTTTTTGTTTGGTAGTTAACCCTGCTTTAAGCAGTTGTTCTTGAAGTGATGCCATGATTGATGCCGTTTTAGTGTTAGTTTTATTAATCGAATTTTGTTGAAGCGCTATTTAACCAAATGAATAGGGCTATTATAGTTAACAGATGTTAGCTCTTGCGGAGGCGTTACTACAACATCCTTGGTTTTCGACTGGCCGTTTTGATATCTGTGATATGAGCATTGTTTAATGTTCATTTGATGACAAAAATCATTAAAACTCTTAAAGTCATCACGCGTGAAGTTTTGTCCTTCTTGAGTCAATAAGCCATCAATGTACATTGCATCACCGTTAATATTGCAATTAGCAATGGCTGAATACGGTTGACCATATTCGTCAACTTTTAATGCCCTGACCATTTTTATTTCAAAAATCCAATCTCCAACTTGCACATGCTTTGACATTAACTCTGACACTTAAAACTCCGAAAACGAAAAATAGAAAATACTAATGATGGACGATTAATTATAACATTTGATTAACCTTAAAATCTAAAGAAAATTGTCGTTTTTTGAGCTTTATAATAAAACATACAAAACATATACTTAAGTTTTTCTGTACTTGATAACCTAATATAAATAACAAAAGCTTCGCTAGTTTGTGTTAATCAGTTATTCTTTATCTCACTATTTCTCATAATTAATTTCAACCACCTTTAATATGATAAAAAGAATTACCATTTCTTTCTTGCTAATTAGCTCTCTTATTATCGCTTCTAGCGCAACTTGGATTTATAGTCAAATAGATAGTGCTTTACCTGTTTTAGACGGTAAAAAAACTGTCTTTGGATTAACTAAAAGCGCTATTATCGAACGAGACAAACAAGGCATTGTAACCATAAAAGCAAGTAACCGCCTTGATATAGCCGTTGCTACAGGTTTCGTTCACGCTCAAGAGCGTTTTTTTCAAATGGACTTACTTAGACGTAACTCTGCTGGAGAGCTATCTAGTTTGTTTGGCTCTGTAGCACTTAACTATGACAAATCTATTCGTATTCACCGCTTCAGAGAAAGAGCGACCGAAATAGTTAAGAATTTATCCAACGATCAAAAATCATTGTTAAAAGCCTATACCCGTGGCGTGAATCAAGGATTAAAGTATATAAGCTCTCAGCCATTCGAATACCTTTTACTTCAACAAGAGCCAGCTCTATGGAGCGAAGAGGATACAATTTTAACTGTTTTTAGTATGTATATTGATTTGCAATATGAAAATGGAGAACGTGAACGTACTTTAGGACTAATGAAAGCTATTTTATCTGCTGACGTTTATGCTTTTTTAAATCCTAAAGGCAGTATTTGGGATGCCGCAATTGATAACAGCCAATACCAGCCATCACCAGTTCCAAAAGAAGCATGGCCGTCTGCCTCTAGTGCTAACGTAAAAAAGGCAAAAAATGTAATTGAACTTGCCCGAAACTCTAATCATCTAAATTATCAAGCAGATGAGTTTCGCGGCTCTAATAATTGGGGAGTATCTGGGAAAATAAGCACCACAGGAAGTGCGATTATTGCGAATGATATGCACCTAGGAATAAGTGTTCCCAACACTTGGTTTAGAGCAAGTTTTGAATACCCTGTTGCTAATAAGCAAATAAAGATCACTGGTGTAACACTTCCAGGAACTCCTAACATTGTCGTTGGCAGTAATGGTCATATTGCTTGGGGTTTTACTAATAGTTACGGCGACTATAATGATGTAATCAAGATTGAAACAATCAATAATGGCACGCAATACATGACCCCTAATGGTGTTAAAGATTTCAGTTTTCATAAACAAATTATTGCCGTAAAAGATGAACAACCTGTTGAGGTTATTATCAAGGAAACTGTTTGGGGCCCTATTATTGGTGAAAACCATCAAGGCCAATTACTTGCTTATCGTTGGGTTGCTCACGACAAGCAAGCGGTAAATTTTACATCCTTAGAATTAGAACTTGCCAATGATGTGACTCAAGCGTTTAATATTGCTGCTCGCAGTGGTATACCATCGCAAAATATGATGGTAGGTGATAAAGCGGGTAATGTTGGCTGGACCATTATGGGTCTTCTCCCTAAAAAGTTTGGCGAGGTAGGAGAAACTCCAACATCTTGGCATAACGGCAATAATGGCTGGGAAGGCTATTTAACACCAGAGCAATATCCACGTATTCTAAATCCTAAAAATAATCGACTATGGACAGCCAATTCTCGCGTTGTTGGCGGTGAAATGTTAAAAAAAATTGGTAATGGAGGTTATGCACTCGGTGCAAGGGCAGGACAAATTCGTGATGATTTATTTGCTATTAACACATTCAATGAGAAATCCTTATTGACAATAGGCTTAGATGAACGCGCATTATTTTTAAATCCTTGGCAAGATTTTATATTAAATGAAGTACTAAGCGAACATGTCTTAGCTGAGCATAAGCAATTTGTGCAAGTAAAAAGCATATTATCTTCAGATAAAGAATTAAGCGCGAGCATAGACTCAGTCAGCTATCGTTTGGTCAGAAACTTCCGTATTAATGTTCGTGATTTAATATTTGGTGAGTTAAATGAAACGCTCAAAAACGTAAACGATGTTTATAGTTTTCGCAGTATACGCCATCAAGTTGAAACGCCATTATGGCAATTAATTAATCAACAACCTGATAACTTTCTAATGCGCCCTTTAAGTAGTTGGCAAGCTGTATTTAACCAAGCTTTACAAAAAACTATTGATGATATGGTTTCCTTAGATTCAGGTAAAACACAAGCGCTTAACAAAGCGACTTGGGGGCAACAAAATACTACTCAGATTAAGCACCCGTTAAGTAAATCGGTTCCTTTGATAGGTAAATGGTTAGATATGCCTGCTAAGGCGCTCTCTGGTGACAGTTATATGCCAAAAGTGCAAGGTAAAGCTTTTGGCGCATCACAGCGCATGGTGGTCTCACCGGGTCATGAAGAAACAGGTATTTTTCATATGCCAACGAGTCAAGCAGGGCATCCTTGGAGCCCATATTACGGCGTGGGACATACTGATTGGGAACAAGGTAAAGCGTCATCCTTTTTGCCTGGGGAAACTAAATATAAACTTACTTTGCTAAGTTATTAATAATCCGTTTCAATTAAAACAACAACAACAACAACAACAACAACAACAATAAGGAAAAATATGACAACGTTAATTTGGTGCTTATTTATCGCAGCATTACTGCCTTTGCTTGCCAAAGGGCCTGTTGCTTTTGCTATGAATAAACTGGGTGGCTACAACAACAATCATCCGCGAGAACAACAAAGTAAGCTTACGGGTTTTGGCGCTCGAGCTTTGGCTGCTCACCAAAATGCTTTTGAATCATTCATGATTTTTGCTCCAGCAGTATTATTAGCAATTGCAACACATAACACCGGAGATAAAATAGCATTACTTGCGATAGTTCATGTCTGTGCTCGCATAGCATATAACCTCTTATATTTAGCAAATATTGACAAGTTACGTACTCTTGTATGGGCCGTTGCAACAATAAGTAGTTTTACCATTATCTGGCAGTGTATCCCTTAATTATAAATGACAATTAAAAATGGTCTAAAGAAAGTGTTGACAGAAATTAGTCAAGCTCGCTAGAGTAAGCGCTCTAGTGTTAAAACACCTTCATTATGAAGGTGTTTTCTTAAACAGAGCAACGTAAATAGCAAAGTAGGAAATAAAAGTGAGCGAAAAATTAGATTTAAACGAAATACGTAAAGAAATAACAAGCTTAGATAATGAATTATTAACCTTATTTGCTAAACGTCGCGCACTCACACTTAATGTTGCTAAAAGTAAAATACAGCAAATTAGACCTATCCGTGATCAACAACGTGAACAAGAATTATTAATTCGCTTAGTAAAACAAGGTAAAGAATTAAATTTAGATGCTCATTATGTTACCAGCGTTTTTCAAACTATTATTGAAGATTCGGTATTAAATCAACAAGCTTACTTACAAAGCCTAGCCAATCCAAATATTCAAACGCCAACAGTGAGTGTTGCCTTTTTAGGCGCTAAGGGCTCGTACAGCTACTTAGCGAGTCATCGATACTTTTCAAGACGCGCTGAAAAAATTATAGAGTCTGGTTGCCAAAATTTTAGTGATATTTTGCAACAAGTAGAATCGGGTCAAGTAGATTACGGTATGTTGCCAATTGAAAATACTAGCTCAGGTAGTATTAATCAGGTTTATGATTTGCTTCAACACACTAACTTATCTATCGTTGGCGAAATTACCCAACCGATTGAGCATTGCTTATTAACTGCGGTTAATACCAGTTTAGATAAAATACAAACGATTTATGCTCACGGTCAACCAATTGCTCAATGCAGTAATTTTTTAGATAAGCAAACTAACATTCGTATTGAATATTGTGACAGTACAGCTGATGCTATGGTACAAGTTTCGGAGCGACAAGATGAAACGATTGCGGTAATTGGCAGTGAAGAAGGTGGGCAATTATATCAATTGCAAGCGTTAGAAAAATCAATTGCTAATCAGAGTGAGAACCACTCTCGATTTATTCTTGTTGCAAGAAAAGCTGTTGATGTCGCAGAACAAATTCCAGCGAAAACGGCAATTATTTTAGCTACAGGGCAAAAAGCAGGTGCTTTAGTTGAATGCTTGTTAGTGCTAAAAGAAAAAGGCATAAACATGTGCAAACTTGAATCTCGTCCAATTCAAGGTCGTCCGTGGGAAGAAATGTTTTATATTGATGTAGAAGCAAACTTGAAAAACTTTGCTTTACAAGAAGCGATTAAAGAAATTACCGAACATACTAATTTTATAAAAGTATTAGGTTGTTATCCTATTGAGCATATCAGCCCTACTAGCGTACCAAGTAGCGAAATTTAATTTTTCCACACGCTAATAAACAGCAAATTAGTTATGCATACCTTGTAAAAAATGCCTTTGATTTGCTGTTTTCTTTCTTAAATTATTCCTTGTTTAAAACCAGTTCTTTTTGTTTTTTCGTTATTTCGTTAGCAATAGCTTGTGGAGAGCCAGTATTTCTACAAAGCCAATAATAAGCACCAGGAACAATAAACAAAGTAAAAATACTCGCTAGTGAAACACCTGCAAAAATAACAACACCGATAACCATTCTACTTTCAGCACCTGGCCCTGATGCTAGCACCAAAGGTATAGCACTCGTCACCGTAGTAAAAGTAGTCATAACAATAGGTCTTAGTCTTTGTTGCGCTGCACTAATTAATGCTTGTTCAAACAATACCCCTCTATCACGAAGTTGGTTTGCAAATTCAACAATTAAAATACCATTTTTCGCAGCTAAACCAATTAACATCACAATGCCAATTTGGCTGTATATATTTAAGCTCATGCCCATGAATTCAAGTCCTGTAAGCGCTCCAACTAAAGCTAAAGGTACAGTCAACAATATAACAAGGGGATGAATAAAACTTTCAAACTGTGCAGATAACACTAGAAAAGTAATTAATAGCGCTAATAGAAAAACAAGTAAAATAGAGCTTCCAGATTCTTTTAACAACAACGATTGACCTTTGTAGTCTATTTGCACTTCTTCAGGTAACTGTTGATCAGCAATACTGTTCAGAAAATCTAGGGCATCCCCCAAAGCATAGCCATCCGCTAAACTTGCTGTAATAGTGACACTGCGCAAACGGTTATAACGATTTAACCGTGATGAAGTAGCATTTTCAGAAATGGCAATTAAATTAGATAAAGGAATTAGCTCATTTGAACTTTGGGAACGCACGTAAATATTGTCAATATCCGCAGGACTACGATACTGTCTTTCATCCCCTTCAACAATCACATCATACTCTTCCCCGCGATCAACAAAAGTAGTCACGCGGCGTTGTCCTAACATGGTCTCTAATGTTTTTGCTATATCGCCAACTGGCACGCCTAAATCATCAGCTCTGTTACGATTAATCTTCACCATTAATTGCGGATAGGTTTCCTTATAATCACTGTTAATATTTGATAGGTTAGGGTTTTTCTGTGCTTCTTTAATGACAATGTCACGCCATTTTGCAAGTTCACTATAAGTGTTACCTTGCAGTACAAAAGCCACAGGCGAGTTACTTCCTCCGCCACCAATGCCTCGGCGCATCATGGCAAAAGCCCTTACATCAGTAACACTTTGTAATTCTTTATTTATTTTACCAATAAACTCGAAGGTATCAAAACTGCGCTCTCCCCAATCAGGCATACCTATGATAGCAATACCTCCTGTACCGCCAAAACCAGGCACCCGCACAAGGACTCGGTCAAGTTCATCACGCTCTTTATACGCTAATAACTTTTCTTCAATTTGTTGCATGTTTTTAACATTGTTTTCATAACTTGCACCCTCGGCACCTTGCATAATAACAAACAAGTTGCCTCTATCTTCTTTTGGTGTGTATTCCGATGGTAATTGCATAAACAAAGAATATACTGCCACAAGTGACATAGTAACTATGCTAATAATAAGTAGTGGTTGATGGATGCTTTTAGTTAAAGCTCGACCATAAGCCGCTTCGAAGCTTGCAAATCTTTTATCTAGAAACTGACCAAAAGAAGAGCTACGCTCTCTGTGTTTCAACATTTTAGAACACATCATCGGAGTCAGTGATAAGGCGGTAATACTTGAAAACACAACAGCAGCAGCAATCGCAATGGCAAATTCTGTAAACAACCGTCCAACATTTCCCGATAAAAATACTAAAGGAACAAATACAGCAACCAACACTAATGTAGTCGCAATGACCGCAAAAGCAACTTCTCGCCCTCCTTCATAAGCCGCAATTAAAGGGTCTTGTCCATTTTCAATACGACGATATATATTTTCTAAAACCACAATGGCATCATCAACCACTAACCCTATTGCTAAAACAAGTGCTAATAAGGTCAATAAATTAATAGAAAAACCAAACCAAGATAAGGTCATCATTGAACCAATTAATGCCACAGGTACCGTGATCGCAGGAATGAGTGTTGCTCTAACATTACCTAAAAACAAGAAAATAACTAACACAACCATCAACATGGCAATAATTAAGGTGTTATATACTTCATCAATAGAGCCTTGTATGAAAACAGATGAGTCATAACTATTAGTGATGGTTGTCCCCACAGGTAATGAACTGCGCACAGCAATCATCTCCTTACGCGCTGATTTCACCACTTCTAAAGTGTTGGCTTTTGACTGCTTAACAATGCCTAAGCCCACCATGTTTTTGCCATTACCACGAAACATATTCTCGTCATCTTGGGCGGCAACACTTACTTGGGCAATATCACCTAGGCGTACAAGAGAATTATCTTTTGTTCTTGTAATGACCATACTTGAAAAATCTTGTGCGGTTAAATAACTACGTTGTACTCGAATCGAAAAATCTCGGTCAATTGACTCGACCCGACCCGCTGGCAATTCAACATTTTCGCTACGCAAGGTCGATTCTATATCTTGAACCGTTACGTTTCGAGCAGCCATAGCAGCACGGTTTAACAAAATTTTCATCGCATAGGTACGCCCGCCTCCCACACGTACTCGTGCTACACCATCGACTACAGCAAACCTGTCAACAATATATCGATTGGCATAGTCAGTCAGCTCTAAGGTAGTCATGCTGTCACTTTGGAGCACAAACCAAACAATGACACTTTCATCATCATTGGCTTTAAAAACTTGTGGCGGATCAGCCTGCTCTGGCAAACTGCGTAACGCACGGGAAATTCTGTCTCTGACATCATTCGTTGCTGCATCAATATCGCGGTCTAAATTAAATTCAATGGTGATATTTGATCGCCCTACTCTAGAATTAGAGGTAATAGTTTTAACACCTTCAACACCACTAATTCTGTCTTCAAGTACTTGGGTGATTTTTGTTTCAACGATTCCTGCTGATGCTCCCGGATATGAAGTATTAATACTGACCACAGGCGGATCAATATCAGGATATTCTCTTAGAGGTAAAAGTAAAAAGGCAACAATACCAAAAGTGATAATAAGTAAATTAACTACCGTAGCAAAAACAGGTCTTTTTACAGAAAGATCAGATAAAATCACTTAGCTCCCTCCTCCAAACTTGGATTTTCAAGTTGATTTATCACTTTTACTTTAGCGCCATCACGTAATTTCAATGCACCTTCAATAACAACAAGTTCTTCTTGATTGATTCCCTCTAGTACTTCGACAATGCCAGGTAAACGACGACCAATAACAATACGTTTACGAAAGGCAGTTTGCTCTTGGGAGTTTTCATCATCAATAATAAATACAAAATGTTTGTCTTCTATAGGAATAATAGCGCTTTCAGGTAACTGTAATAGTGTTTCAACTTGTCTTACTACCTCAATATTAAGTAACATACCGGGGCGTAAAGCTAAGCTTTCATTAGGAATTTCTGCTCGTACTTTCAAGGAACGAGTTACTGGATTAATTCGAGTATCAATTGAACTAATCTTTCCTCTGAATTGTTGGTTTTTATAGGCCGAATTAAGCGCTACAATCGATTGCCCTCGCTTAATAGTCGGTAAAAATCGTTCTGGTAAGGTGAAGTCTACTTTAATCAGTGATAAATCATCAAGGCTTGTAATAACACTACCTGCATTGATATAAGCACCTAAACTCACCTCCCTAAAACCCAACACTCCATCAAATGGGGCTTTGATACTCAAATCATTTAATTTAGTACGTGCACTTTTTAGCTGTGCACCGATAGCTTTGGTTTTAGCCTCTTGTTGATCAACCAGTGACTTTGATGTTGCTTTTGAGCTTAATAATTCTTGAAATCGTTTTAACTGCGCCATAGATTCAGATAAATTTGCTTCCAGTTCACTTACTTTTGCCAACTCTTCCTGATTATTTAAACGAACTAACACATCACCTTGTTTAACTAATTGCCCATCATTAAAAAAAACCTGATCGACCAGATCTGAATATTTGCTGGTAATAAACACTTGTTCATTTGCTCTAGCAGTACCTATAGCCTCAATACTATCTTTGAATTCAGCCAATTTTGCCGTTGTTACTTTTACTGAAACGATGCGTTGAAATTTTTGTTCTTTATTTTCTGCTTCGGGCCATTGTATAAAAACCACAAGACCCACAAGTAAAAATAAAATAATGAATAACGGTAAACGGCTCGCGATAGGGTTGTCATTAGACATAGGTGAAAATCTCAACTTTTTATAGTAAGAAAACATCACCATTATAGCGTAAAGAAATAAATATGGCATTTACCCAAACTAAAATTTATCTTAAAATATCAACAATTAACCGCAAATAGAGATCAAGCTTTGAATAAACTCGCCGTTTTAGCATTCGCCTTACTATTATTTTTTAGCACTATGCTTTGGTATTTAGCTTCCGGCTCACTTAATGAATATTTGAAAAGCCAAATAGAATTACAAGGGCACTATTATAGTGGCCAGAAAACAACACTTGCGCTAGCTGATTTTTCTTCTAATACCAATACCGCTATATTCAAGCAGCTTAGTTTAGCAAACTCGAACGATTATCAAACGAAAAATGCCCTTGTTATTGATGAGATTCATATCGAGTTATCATCAAGACAAAGTCAACATTTGTTAACTGAAATAAATGAAATAACTATTAACAAACTGATTTTAAATATTGAACATCAAACAGATGATATAAATAATATTGATCAACTTATCCAGAAGATAAGTTTAAAGCTTGCAAGCGACTACCCTCAGCTTTATCCGCAGATAAGTGCTAAAATATATGCTCAAAATAACCCTGATCTTAATGCTGAACAATATGCAAAGAAAAATCCGCAAGTAGGTCCAATTATTGAACATACCAAGCGCAAGAAAAAACGCGGAAAACCGCAGCAAAAAATAATAATTTCAGCGATCAATATTAACAAGCTAGAGCTGAATATAATTCAAGCAGGTGCAATTAACTCGACACAAAAGCGCAATATAAATATAACGAGTATAGGCGGTTTGGAAGGTTTAGTAATGAACCAAATAGGCGGTGAAATCTTACTTAATTTACTCAAATTAGCAAATGAATAAATTGCTAGGCACTTGTTTTTTAGATAAAGCAGAGTAAGCTTATAAAGTATAAACAAAAAACACTAAAAACTCATATAGATATAATATTTAAAGGAACATTCAATCATGCCTTCATTGAAGTTTTTTTCTTGCTCAAACATTGTGTTTAGTGCACTTTGTTGTATTCAGTTATTTTCAATAGCCCTTCAAGCAGCTGAAATTGAACTAATCCCAATGGTAGGTCAGACTTTCAGCCCAGACCTTGCTAATGGCGATAATACCAATTCAATATCAACCACTAACGAACCCAATTTTTCTTTAGCTTTGGCTTGGCAAGATACACCTACAGGCCAAGGGCAAATTTTAGTTAATTATATTTCCCGCGACTTCGTTGATGAAATGAATCAATTAAACCACTCTTTTGACACTATTTACACTCACTTTAACGGTGTCGCCTTTTTTAAAGAAAGAAACTATACAACTACAGTAGGTTTAGGTATTGGTGCAACATACTTCAATAGCGCTTTTGATGACGTTATTTATCCTTCATTAACAGTTGCTTTAGGTACTCGTTATGAGTTTTCTGACAATTTGGCTTTTGTCACTGAGTTGCGTGCTTATGCCACACTAACAGACGACAATGACACCTTATTTTGTCAAAACGACATCTGTTCAGCACATTTTGACAGTGCTATATGGGTTGATGGTCAATTTTCTGTAGGGCTTTCTTACAGCTTTTAAAATAAAAATAATGAAGAAATATTGCTGATTATTTATTTAGATCAAAGTACAAAAAAATATAACTGGTACCTTATATGAACTTTCTACCTTAATAGCAGTGAAGGAATATGACATCTACAAGCCAACAATTAATATCTGTTACTGATAGTAATGGTCAATTCACCTATGTGAATGAGCACTATTGTAATGCAACAGGTTATGATTCTTGTGAGTTACTGACAAAAAACATTAAGCAATTAACTCATTGTGATATGCCAAATATAGTGATTGATGAATTATCTAACACTTTATCTAAAGGCTTTTCATGGCATGGTGTCATGCGCATTAACAACCAGAAAAATCAAGAAATCTGGCTTGATACATTTACCACTCCACAGTATGAACATGGTCAAGTAACAGGTTATCAGTCTATCAGCAAAGTCGCAGATCCTACTTTGCAAAAGAATGCCAACAGTATATATCACGCACTCAACAAACAAAATAAATGGGTAACTTTTGAATTTACTAAAAATCATAGATTCCTATTTCTAGTCGTGCTTTCAATTATCGCCCAAGGATTTATTTATTTTGAATTAGGTTTAACCGCATCAATTATTGCTGCTTTAAGTGCCATAACTCCTATTCTTGTTTTTTGGTCTGATATTATTCCAACGGCTCAAAGAGCCCAAAAAATGCAGAGTATGTTCGACTCTATCTCTCGAAAAATTTATTTTGGTAAAGGTACCGCCAGTGTTTTTGATTTTAACTTTTCCATGATGAAAACTAAAATTAAAGCTATTTTAGAGCGAACACTTGATGCTGCTACGCCAATAAAAACGGTAATGGCCAAAGTAACTAAAGGGCTTGATGAAAGTAGAGAAACGCTAGCTGAGCAAAAAACAGGCATTGAGCAACTTAATACCTCCATGGCTCAAATGCAAGCATCAACAACAGACATTGCCCAGAATATCACCGTTGCGGCCAGTGACTTAGAAAGCACATTTGCACAATGTGAGCAAGCACAACAAGATATTTATCAAACAACAAACAAAATACAAAATTTAGCAAAATCCGTTGAAAGCGCTTCAAGTTCAGCGGATAGTTTAACTCAATCGGCTAACGGTGTTGGTGAGCTTATGGAAGATATTCAATCCATTGCCGATCAAACTAATTTACTCGCCTTAAATGCCGCTATTGAGGCAGCTCGTGCTGGTGAACACGGGAGAGGTTTTGCGGTAGTTGCTGATGAAGTAAGAAACCTATCTTCTCGCACTCAAGACTCTGCAAAAGAAATTCATCAACGTTTAACCATTATGCTCAACACCATAGAGCAATGGGTTGAATTAATGAATAAAAATAAAGATGAAGCTAACTTCTGTGTTGAAAGTGCACAGACATCACACAGCAAAATAGACTCTGTTGTTGATAGAATGCAAAATATTAGCCATGCAGCAACACAGATAGCGACAGCAGCAGAAGAGCAAAGTGTGGTATCAACTCAAATAACAGACCACCTTGATGACATCAGTCAAACAACAGATAAAACTTGGTCTGAAACTGATAACGTAGCTCAACAAATGAAATTACTTGCCAAAAGTGTTGAAGGTATTACCGATTTAGCGAACACCTTTATTCCAAAAAAGAAAAATTAACGTTTCGGGTAACTTCAGCTAGCATTAACTGCTTTTAGCTTATATGTAGAGAAAGGCTAGTGTTTTTTCAATTCATTAGCCTTTAACAACATAGTTTTACTTTCTGCTAGGAAGTCATCGGCATAATCACCAAACCAACTAGAAACCTGCTTGAACACCATTACAAAAGCTTCTTTATCACCAAGTTCTACATCTTCTAATAACTCTAAAAAACGATAAGCAAAACGTTTCATCATAGTTATATTGTCAGGATTAGCAAAAATAATATCTGAATATAAAATAGGATCTTGAGCAAACAACCGGCCAACCATAATCAACTCTAATCGATAAATAGGCGAACTCATATTGACTAAGTTTTCAATATCTGCCCCTTCAGCCATTAAATGATAACCATAAGCTATGGTAGAAAAATGGCGCATTACCTGCACCATTGACATCGCTTGATCATGTTCATGAGCTGCCACTTGATAAATTTTGGCGCCCCACACTTGAAATTGTTTTAACAACCACTGGTACTGCGATTTTTCACGGCCATCACAAACAATAATGGTTTGCTTAATGAGTCCTGTCACATCAGGGCCAAACATGGGATGTAAACCAACCACTGGCCCTCGGTGTGCTTTCATCATTTCATATAAAGGGGACTCTTTCACACTGGTAAAGTCTGCTAAAATACAATCTTCAGGCAAGTTATTTAAGTGGTGAATAACCATTGAAGTTAAACGAATTGGCACAGCCACAATAACTAAACTTGCATCGGCTAAAATAGCTTCACTGTTCGGCCAATCTTCTTGTTCAATAATGGCAACCTGATAGCTAGAGCGCTTAAATAAATCAACAAAAACACTCCCTAACTGCCCTTTCCCACCAACAACAACTACTTTTTTACAATCAGGATTAATGCATTGGTAACCGCTAGCATCTTGACTTACATAAGAGTCACGCATTAAACGACGTAAAATATCTTCAATTAAATCGCCACTCAACCCAGATTGTTCAGCTTGTTCACGACGTTTACTTATCAAAGCAATTTCTCGCTCTGGCGCAAAAATAGGCATGCCTTCAGCGCTTTTTAGCTCACCCACTTTTGTCGTTACAGCCAACCGCTTAGCCAGTAAAGTTACTAATTGACTATCAATGCCATCAATTTCATCACGCAACACTTTAAGGTTGTCGTCAAAATCACTCATAATTTCTCTTAAAACTTTTATTAATACTTTTATTTCAAACGGCTAAACTGCTATACGAAGCTTTAATGTCTCACTAAGCATAGCATTTGCTTCAATTAATAACGTTTTAGTACTGTCTAAATCGATACAAGCATCTGTGACCGACACTCCGTATTTCATATCAGCAATGGCTAACTCGCTACTTTGATTGCCTGCATTGATGTTACTTTCAAGCATTATACCAATGATTGATTTATTACCTTCAATAATTTGATTAAAAACATTGGTAGCAACAAGTGGCTGACGGCGATAATCTTTATTCGAGTTACCATGACTACAATCAACCACAATGCCTGGCTCTAAACTATGCTTAGCTAAAACTTGTTCACACTCACTAATATTAACACTGTCATAATTAGGTTGTTTGCCGCCACGTAAAATAACATGACCATCAGGATTGCCTGATGTTTTAATCAAAGCTACCTGCCCTTGGCGATTGATGCCCATAAAGCGATGTGATGATGCAGCAGATTGCAATGCATTAATCGCTACGCCTAAACTGCCATTAGTACCATTTTTAAACCCTATTGGCATAGATAAACCACTCGCCATTTCTCTATGGGTTTGTGACTCAGTAGTACGTGCACCAATAGCAGACCAACTAAATAACTCAGCTAAGTATTGTGGGCTAATAGGGTCAAGTGCCTCAGTTGCTAATGGTAATCCTAATTCTGTTAAGTAAATTAGCAATTCACGTGCTTTTCTAAGACCGGATTCAACATCAAAAGAGCCATCCATATGCGGATCGTTAATTAAACCTTTCCAACCGACCGTTGTACGTGGTTTCTCAAAGTATACTCGCATAACAATGTATAACGAGTCTTTATATTGATCATGAAGCTTCTTTAACTCTCGTGCATATTCTTTTGCTGCATCAACATCATGTACTGAACATGGGCCACTAATAACAAGTAAGCGAGAATCTTTCTTGTGAATAATATCAGCAATAATCTTACGTGCTGATTTTACAAATGCTCTGCCCGGATCTTTTAACGGTAGCTCTTCTCTAAGTTGCTCAGGCGTTATTAATACATGTTCTTCATTGACATGAATATCATTTAAAGTGCTTTTGTGGGCTGTTGTGTCAGCAGTTGGAGTTGCCATGGTTTGTTCCTAAAAATTAATTTTTGATAATAGTTTTTTATAATACAAAGTTAAAAATACGCAGGATTAAATAAGATTTACAGAAGATATTGAAAAGTTCAAAGTGCAGTTTTAAAGGCTTACAGCTTACTTAAAATAAAAACATGAAATCGTAAAGAATTAATTACGCGATTTGTAAGGTTATTTTTACACATAATTTTATCAGAGTACAGTGTAATCTTTAAATTTAATGCCTTATTTCTTCTTGTCACATAACTGTAATATTTCAGTCATTTAAATGTCACATTATATTTCTACACTGTGCCCAGATTAATAAAACACTCAAAAAATATAACCAGTGAGAAATATTATGAAAAGCAAATTAACAAAAACAATCATTAGCCTATCATTAAGCACCGTTGCTTTAATGGCTAGTGTTGCAAATGCACAAAGCAACAGTCGTGACACAATTACCGCTGTAGGCTCCTCAACTGTCTACCCATTTTCAACAGTAGTTGCTGAGCGTTTTGGCAAAAACACTGAATTTAAAACGCCTAAGATAGAATCTACAGGTACTGGCGGTGGGATGAAATTATTCTGTGCTAGCAATGCTATTGATACTCCTGACTTATCAAATGCTTCACGTCGTATGAAAAAAAGTGAATTTGAACAGTGTGCTAAAAATGGTGTAACTAGCATTACTGAAGTACTTGTTGGTTACGACGGCATTGTCGTTGCTAATTCAAACACAGCGAAAGCAATGAAGATTACTCGCAAGGAATTGTTTTTAGCCCTAGCAAAAGAAGTACCCGCAAAAGGTGGAAGCGAAAAGCTTGTTGCTAACCCATACAAATTATGGAGCGACATCAACCCTAACCTACCTGCCAATAAAATTGAAGTATTAGGTCCACCTCCAACGTCAGGCACCCGTGATGCTTTTGCAGAATTAGTATTAGAAGGTGGCTGTAAAAAGTTCTCTTGGATTAAAGCGATGAAAAAACGAAATAAATCTAAGTACAAAGAGATTTGTCATAGTGTTCGTGAAGATCATGCTTACATTGAAGCAGGCGAAAACGACAACTTAATCGTACAAAAATTGTTAGCCAACCCTAAAGCTTTTGGCATTTTCGGTTTTAGCTTTTTAGACCAAAACAGTGATACATTACAAGGTTCAATCATTGACGGTCAAGGACCAACTTTTGAAGCTATTGCTGACGGCTCCTACCCCGTATCTCGTCCACTATACTTCTACGTGAAAAATTCTCATGTGGGCAAAGTACCAGGGATTTTAGAATTTTTAACTGAATACACCAGTGAAGCAGCTATGGGTGACGAAGGTTATTTAACTGATAAAGGGTTAATTCCATTAGGTGAAAACAAATTAGTGAAAGTGCGTCAAAACGTATTATCACTTACCCCTTTAACACTGAATACCCCTTAACATTTGATAAGCACACCCACTAAACTAAACCGTAAATTAGTCCGTTTAGTATAATAGGCGAGAATAGTTTTCTCGCCTTAACTTTATCAGAAATGCTTATTTTTTGTAAAAAACTGGTCTTGAAATATGAATTCATCTTTACTTTTTGTTGTTCTACTTTGCTTAACCTTTTTCAGCTATTGGTTTGGTATAAAGCGTTCGTTAAGCGTTGCCGGTGGCAATAATCACAAAAAAGAACTTACTAGCCTACCTGAACAGTTTGGCTTACTAACCGCTATGGTTTGTGGCTTACCGGCACTAATCACGCTTTTAATCTTTAATAGTGCTGAGCAACTTGTTATTGAGCAGCTTCTCACCACCACATTACCATTAAACATCCAAGCACTTTCAAGTATTGATTTAGGTTTATACCTTAACAATATTAGTTCAATAGCATCATCAGAAACAACGCAATCATTAGTTGAAAGTATAGAGCTGAAAAACGTAAATAGCAGTAACGCATCTCCAGTACAAGAGCAATTAAAAGCTGCCTTAACTTTGCAAGAGTTAAACCAGCAAACAAAATGGTTAAAAACAGGATTAGTACTGATTATAGCCGTTGTCAGTGTCGCTGTGCTAGTCAGAAAGTTTAGCCTTACTTTTAAAGCCCGACAAAAATCTGAAGCCATAATAAAATCATTACTGGTTGCTTCATCAGCAATTGCAATTATGACCACTATGGGCATTATCGTTTCAGTATTATTTGAATCTATTCAATTTTTTAAAAGCGTTCCTCCTGCCGAATTTATGTTTGGCACTCAATGGAGCCCACAAACTGCAATGCGTGTTGATCAAGTAGCTGGCTCAGGCAGTTTTGGCGCTGTACCACTGTTTGCAGGAACCATGCTGATCACTTTCATCGCTATGTTATTAGCTGTACCTGTCGGCTTGATGACTGCCATTTATTTATCTCAATATGCCAGTGCTAGATTACGCAGCGTCGCGAAGCCTATGTTAGAAGTATTAGCGGGTATTCCAACGGTTGTTTATGGTTTTTTCGCTGCCTTAACGGTTGCCCCTGTAATAAGAAATATAGGTGAATCTTTTGGTTTAAGTGTTGCTTCTGAAAGTGCCTTAGCAGCTGGGTTAGTGATGGGAACTATGATTATTCCTTTCGTTTCATCATTGTCAGAAGATGCTATTAGTGCTGTGCCAGACTCACTAAAAGAAGCCTCGCTAGGTATGGGAGCTACAAACAGAGAAACCATTGTTAACGTGCTATTGCCAGCAGCTTTACCCGGTATTGTTGGCGCTATTTTATTAGCAGTATCTCGTGCAATAGGTGAAACCATGATTGTGGTTATGGCAGCAGGCATGGCGGCTAATTTAACAGCTAACCCGCTAGACTCAGTTACCACGGTAACGGTACAAATTGTGACTTTACTAACCGGTGACCAAGAATTCGATAGCCCAAAAACATTAGCAGCTTTTGCCCTAGGCTTGATGTTATTTATCACCACGCTTGGCTTAAACATATTAGCGCTTAAAATCGTTAGAAAATACAGAGAGCAATATGACTAACCCTATAAAAAATTCAATGGATAGTTCAACACAACGATCAAGCAAGAGTAGCAAGATGAATAATATTAAGCCCTTAACTCATATTTCTACCACAACATCTACCACCGAGAAGGTTGCTTTGAGTCTTACTAAGCGTCATCAAAAAGAAAAACGTTTTAAAAAAATAGGACTTTTCGCTGTATTTTTTGGCTTTATGTTAGTTGTAATTTTAATTAGTGATATAACAACCAAAGCGCTACCTGCTTTTCATCAGCACTGGGTAAAGCTTGATATTCATTACCAAAATAATTGGTTAGATATTGATGAGTCATCTGGACAAGACCATTTAGCAAAGCTAATAAAAACAGCAAACTACCGTAAGGTATTGAAAAACTCTCTTTATCAAATGTTTTCAACAACATCAGATAAAAAGCTTAATCGCAAAGAAAGGCGTCAATTGTTTAAACTGTTCTCAACTAATGCAGAATTTACCATTAAAGACACCTTAATTGCTTCTTCTGATCATTTAAATAAACAGGTGAATGTATGGGTGAGGCTTGATGATGACGTGGACAGTTATCTTAAAGAAAATTTCCTCACTGGTGAAGCTGGTTTACGCATATCAGAGCAACAAGCAAAATGGCTAGCTAGACTTGCTTCTGAAAACCGTATTGAACGTCGTTTTAACGTTAGCTTTTTCACTGCTAGTGACTCTCGAGAACCTGAACTTGCGGGTATTAAAGGCGCATTGGCCGGCACATTATTAACCCTATTCGTTACCTTGTTACTTTCATTTCCGTTAGGTGTTGCAGGTGCGCTTTATTTAGAAGAATTTGCGCCTAAAAACCGCTGGACAGACTTAATCGAGATAAACATTAATAATTTAGCAGCCGTGCCATCTATTGTTTTTGGGTTACTTGGTTTAGCTGTCATTATTAATTTATTTGGGCTACCCCGTTCGGCACCATTAGTCGGTGGCATAGTGTTAACCTTAATGACGCTACCAACCATTATTATTGCGAGTCGTGCCGCTATTAAAGCTGTGCCTCCATCAATAAGAGAAGCAGCATTAGGCTTAGGCGCCTCAAAAATGCAAGTTACCTTTTCTCATGTATTGCCACAAGCGATGCCCGGCATAATCACAGGTGCCATCATAGGTATTGCACAAGCTTTAGGTGAAACTGCCCCACTACTAATGATTGGCATGGTTGCCTTTATTGTTGATGTACCCACAAGCATTGTTGATTCAGCGACAGTTTTACCCATACAAATATTTTTATGGGCAGACAGCCCAGAAAGAGCCTTTTTAGCCAAAACCTCCGCAGCCATTTTAGTTTTACTAACATTATTATTAGTGATAAACATCACTGCAACTGTGTTGCGATCTAAGTTTGAAAAAAAGTAATTTTAAAAGAAACAGTTTGAGAATAAATAAATGAACAATACAGATATAAAACAAAATGAGCTAGCACAAGTAGAGTTAACCGCAACGGTTGGTAATATTTATGCAAATGAAGCAAAAATGTCAATCCGTGACGCTAATGTCTTTTACGGAAATAAAGAGAATGGTGGAAAACAAGCAATTCATAATGTCAGCTTAGACTTAGCAAAAAACCAAGTAACAGCACTTATTGGCCCGTCAGGCTGCGGTAAGTCTACTTTCTTACGTTGTTTAAACCGTATGAATGATACTATTGATATTTGCCAGGTTACAGGTCAGTTTATGCTCGACAATACTGACATTTATGCACAAAATTTAGACCCTGTGTTATTGCGTGCACGCGTTGGCATGGTATTCCAAAAGCCTAATCCCTTTCCAAAATCTATTTATGACAATGTTGCTTATGGCGCCCGTATACACGGCCTAACTAATAGTAAAACTGAATTAGATGAAATTGTTGAAACAAGCTTGCAAAAAGCAGGTTTATTCAATGAAGTAAAGGACCGACTGAAAGATCCCGGCACAGGCCTATCTGGCGGACAACAGCAACGTTTATGTATAGCTAGAACCATAGCGGTAAGCCCCGAAGTCATTTTGATGGATGAACCTGCTTCAGCGCTAGACCCAATTGCAACCGCAATTATTGAAGAATTAATTGACGAGCTCAAAGAGAAGTACACCATCGCCATCGTAACTCACTCAATGCAACAAGCTGCCCGTGTATCACAACACACTGCTTATTTTCATATGGGTAAGTTAGTTGAAATGGGAAAAACAGAAGATATTTTCACCTGTCCAAGTCACAAATTAACTGAAAACTATATTACTGGCCGCTTCGGTTAAATGGAGAATAGAATGACAATTCAAGATAACACTAATAAGCCAACGGGCTTCACCACTAAATTACACTTAGATAAACATATTTCACGTCGTTTTAATGAAGAATTAGAACAGGTAAGAACGTTAGTAATTAACATGGGCATGCTCGTTGAACAACAAGTTAATGACGGGCTAAGCGCAGTATTGAATGCCGATGAAAAACTCGCAGCAAAAGTTATAGAGCGCGATCAAAAAGTAAATACGATGGAGCTAGAAATTGATGAATATTGCACTCAAATTTTGGCAAGAAGGCAACCTGCCGCAAGTGATTTACGTTTACTCGTGAGTGTAATTAAAAGTATTACCGACCTTGAACGTATGGGGGATGAAGCGGTAAAGTTCGGAAAAAATGCAATAAAATTAGCCAAAGGTAATTTTGCCGAAGAAGAAGGGGCAAGACCATTAGTTGAGCTAAAACACTTAGGTAAGCATGTTAGTGATACCTTACGCACTGCCTTAACCGCTTACGCACAAATGGATGTTGAAACCGCATTAGAAATCATCAGAAATGACAATATTGTTGATGAAGAATTTGACAATATCTCTCGTTTGTTAGTAACAAAAATGATGGAGAGCCCGCGCGAAATAAAAAATGCCTTACGGGTGACTTGGTGCGCAAGAGCCTTAGAACGTATTGGCGATCACACTACAAACCTTTGTGAGTACATTGTTTATTTAGTCGAAGGTAAAGATGTGCGCCACGCGACAATTGAGCAAATAAAAGCGACGATGAAAAATTAGAAGATAACCACAAAACAGAATTACCTAGACTGATTCAAATTAGAAACACCCCAAATTTTGAATCAGCTTGAGTATATAGCTACTTTCCACCTGCAATATCAACAAATGAACCTGTGACATATGATGCTTCATCAGATAATAACCATACTATCGCTTGGGCAACTTCTTCAGGAGTTCCACCCCGTTGTAGAGGTATTTGAGAAGATAGCCTGTCAACACGATCAGGTTCACCACCATCAGCATGCATGTCGGTATGAATAAAGCCGGGTCTTACACTATTAACGCGAACTTCCATTGAAGCTAGCTCTAATGAAAGTCCCTTTGTCAGTGAATCCATTGCACCTTTAGATGCTGCATAATCAACATATTCAAATGGCGCGCCTGTTCTTGATGCTACTGAAGATACATTAACAATTGCACCATTACCTTTAATTTGATTAATATACTCTTTACAACACAGAAAACAACTAGTGACATTAGCGTTCATAATTTTTTGGAAACGTTCGACATCAATATCACATAGCTGAGACTGAGTGAATAAAATACCCGCATTATTCACTAAATGAGTAACCACGCCATATTTTTCATTTACAGCCAAAAACAAAGACTTAACCTCAGCTTCAACAGATACATCGGCTTGAAAGGAAAAGGCCTCCCAGCCTAATTTTCTTATTTGGGCAACTAACAATTCGGCTCGTTTTTTATTTTTTAGGTAATTAATGCAGACAGAATAACCTTTTGATGCTAACAACGTTGACGTTGCAGCGCCTATTCCCCTACTACCACCGGTAATTATCACTACTTTTTTCAATAAAGCCTCCATATAGGTTAATACCTAAAACATAAACAAACTTAAACACAGCTTAAAGCGTGTTTAAATAATGTCTGTTATCGCGAGTTTTCTCATATAACCTGTAGGGTCATCAATGGTTGTAAAGCCAAATTTTTCATATAGACTTTGAGCATCACTGGTACGCAGTAGCCAACTAACGGTGTTAAATTCATGATGTTTTAATATTGCTTCCATAAGGAATTTACCTACCCCCTTTCCTTGGTACTCTTCAAATACAATGACATCTAATAGGTAAGCAAATACCACAGTATCTGAAGCAACCCGAGCAAAAGCGACTTGTTCACCATTTAAATAAACACCAAAACAAATAGTTTTATCAATAGATGTGGTCACCTGCTCAAGTGTGCGCCCTTTGCCCCAGTAGGATTTATTAGAAATATAATCATGAACTTTATTCACATCCAGTTTATCTTTATCTAAAGATATTATAAGGTTACTACTCAATTTTACTTTCCTTTCTGACATTTAAATCCATCTATCTTTTGTAGCTTTCTTAAGCTGCAAGTTTACTCTATTCCTATTAACTTCTACTTTTTAGCTAAATGTTAAATTTAGGAACCCCACTCAACTCATTTCCATGATAACTTAGCATAGTTTTCAAATCATAAGGAATTAAGTGTTGGATAACCCACTGTTTGCATGGTATTTCAAAATAAACCCTAAAACTTTGTAAACTCATTGTGAAAGTCATAACACACTTAGCCAGCAACTTATAACTTGAAATCAGGAGGTATTAACCGATGCAAAATACAGTTAACCAAGAATCATGTCCATTTTGTAAAGGTGTAAATAGCTGTATGGCTAAAGATATAACCCCTTGTTGGTGTAATGATGTTGTTATCCCATCAGAACTTACAGCCATGGTACCAACCCCCTTACAGCGAAAATCATGTATATGCTTAACCTGCATTAATTCATTCAATGAAAATCCAAGAAATTTTAAAGATAAACATTCATCAGATCAATGAACAGTTAACTAATGAACATAAATAACTCTTTTCACATAAAACTACGCATTCGGTAATGTTGAGAATGAAAACACTATTAAAACAAATTAACCAATGCAGGTTATGTGAAAATATTTTACCCTTTGAGCCTAATCCCATATTACAAATAAGTAATAAAAGTAAAATACTCATCCTTGGTCAAGCACCGGGGGCTAAAGCTCATCAAAAATCGATTCCTTTTGACGATAAAAGCGGAGACAGATTAAGAGCATGGCTAGGTGTTGATAAAAGTGAATTTTATGATGATGAACTATTTGCCATTTTACCCATGGGCTTTTGTTATCCCGGCCGAGGAAAATCTGGTGATTTACCCCCTACTGTGCAATGTGCAGATACATGGCGCGAAGCATTATTAGCAAAAATAACCCACGTAGAGTTGACGGTATTACTAGGAAAATACGCTGTTGAATGGCACTTACATTCAAAATCACCAATAACAGAGCTGGCAAAACAATGGCATTTTTTGTTGAAGTCAAATCAAATTGTGCTACCTCATCCTAGTCCTAGAAATAATATCTGGTTAAAGAAAAATGCTTGGTTTGAAGATGAAGTAATACCAGAGCTTCAACAAAGAATTAAAACAATTATCCCGTAAAACCACTTAACAAATGAAAGCATAATAATATTTGCCACCTGAAGTATGAGGCAATATTTAAGATAATTTTATTAGTAAACGTCAAGCGCAATGGCAAAAACCTCAGGTACCAAATTTTGGACAAGAAACTAAAGGTTAAGCCATTCGTATGGTGATATTGATTGTTGCAGTAATACCTCACCTTACATTTCAAGTGTTGCAATTAAATAACTTAAAATTAACTTGAACGATTCTGCACAATCGCCCGCTTGAGCTTAACCCTAGCCAGTTAGAGCATAAAGTTACTATAAGATTTAGCTATAAATTTGCTACCACAGTTGCAGATGTTTGCCATTTATTATTTGCAGTTAATGTACTTTGCTGCCACCACATCTCATTACTTTCTGGCTGAGCCAAGTTAACCAGTTGACCAATTTTAGGCGTAAGCAATTCAAAATTTTCTGACTTTGAAAAACTATATAATTGTTCAATTGGATCGTACCAAGTATGTAAGGCTAATTCGAACATTCCCCAATGAATAGGAAAATACTTTTCTGCCTGTAAGTCTTTAAATGCTTTAACGCCCTCACTAGGCAACATATGCACATCTTGCCATTTTTCGTTATACTGACCCGATTCAATAAAGGCAACATCGAACGGACCAAATTTATCACCTATATCTTTAAAATGAGCGCCATAGCCAGAGTCACCACTAAAATAAACATTATGCGACTGACTCTGAATTACCCATGACGCCCACAGGGTTGAATTAGCATTAATTCCATTTCGTCCCGAAAAATGATGTGCAGGTGTCGCAATAAATTTTATACTCGCAAAGTCAGCAGTTTGCCACCAATCTTTTTCTGTTATTTTACTTTCGTTAACACCCCACTTTTTAAGATGACTACCAACCCCTAAAGGCGTAATAAACTTAACCTCTTTATCAGCAAAGAACTTAATTGATTGCATATCTAAGTGATCGTAGTGATCATGAGATATTAAAATATAATCAATATCAGGAAGCTCTTCTAAAGCTAGAACTGGTTTTTGAAAACGCTTTACTATTGATTTAATTGGCGATGCTGCTTGTGAGAAAACAGGATCAACTAAAATAATATTGCCATTCATATTTATTAAGAAGCTTGAATGGCCAAGCCAGATTGTTTGAAGCTGTTCGGAGCCTTGTACAAATGCAGCTAAGTCTGGCTTCAACTCGGGTAAATTAGCTGAAGGTACACGATCAATTCCTGGTGAAAACCAATCCTTTATCAGCTGCCAGTCAAAGCCCTTCTTTTTCTCTTGAGATATTATCTGTGGTTGAATATTTACAAACATACCTTTTTCAGAATTAAAATTATTTGATTCTTTAATTCTAACTAAATCAGAACCTTGTGGAGACTTCCCTAATTCATTCCAGTTAAACAACATAACAACTCCCAATAAAAAAAAAATTATACAACCAAAAAACACCTTCATTTTTTCTCCTAACCAACTAAAAAATTGAACAAAATAATATCTTTCATTACCTACTTTTTCTTATTTCATTGCGAAAGCATCTTTGATAAAGTACACACTTGTGTGTACTTTGCAGTATCACATTAAGAAAATCAAGCAAAAGTAAACGATTGTGTTTACTTTTTTTAGTGTATTCAATTAAAACAGGCAGTTAAGTGGCAATAAAAAATAAAAAAATTGCGCAAATCATTCAATCAGCTACGCAAGAGTTTTTAATTAAAGGCTTGGATGCGGCTTCTATGCATAACATTGCTGAATCAGCAGAGGTTTCTAAGCGAACTCTATATAAATACTTTCCCACCAAAGATGAGCTTTATAGCGCGTTAATTGACGAACTATTAGATCGCGTTTATGAAAACAAACAGAAATATTGCCAAGGAATACCGATAAAAGCGCAATTAGAACAATTAGTAAGTAATAAAATCGAGCTATTTAGCTCCGAATCATTTTTAAACATGTCTAAAATCATCTTAGGTGAAATGCTTAAATCACGAAAACCCTCCGATGAACAACTTGAAAGAATGTATAAAACCGAAGCCTTATTTGTTAACTGGGTTGATGAGGCAAAGGCAGATAATGAAATAACCTCAGAGTTAGACAGTGAAACCATAGCGAATCAGTTTCATTCAATTTTGAAGGGACAAACATTTTATCCAGTAATTTTTTACTTTGCCGATTTGAAAGGCATTGATAAGCAGAAAGTATTAGCTACAACAGTGAATTTCTTTATTAACTCGTTTTGTAAGTAGGCTAATTTAATCGTATCGTTACTTAGGTGAGTATATAAACTAATCAATCTTAATTATGGTTTATTTGTAAGCTGATATACTGATTAGGTGATGACCTCTAACTTATGAGTATGATCTTGCATCAGTCGTAATTAAGTCTTTTTCTATAATTTCAATTTGCCTTTTATTGAAATATTGAACCATTCATCGTATCTTAGTATTAATTAGCAAAACATTTTCACATAAACTGCATTGGACTATACAACTTGAACAAAATAATAGACTCATTCAAAAACTCATCCTTACTATTATTACTATTATTATCAAGCCTTCTGTTTGGTTGTAATTCAGAAGAAGAGAAAGTCGATGTTTCAGAAAAAGAAGTAGTTATCTCTTTTTTTAATGCAATATATAATGAAAAAGATGCCAAGAAGGCAATAGCATTAAGCTCAACCAACTTTAAGAAAGAACTTGAAAAGTACCATACCGCTAACAACATAGCCCGCCGTTTATTTAACATGCGCTTTGATTCAGTTTCACTACACACCTCTGCCATGAAAACTCAAATTATTAATGAATACAATATTCAAGTAACGATGATGGTGCAATTCACAGGCAAACGTAATGGCAATGACTATAAAGATTATAAAAAAATTAGGTTAATTAAAGAAAATAATAAGTGGTTAGTGGATAAGTTAATAGAGGAGAGTTAAAGTAGCACCTATGCCCTTCCCAAAGGGCGTACACCCAGCAATTGTTGAACAACCCCTTTGAAATTCCCATGGCACCCATTTATATAGAATAGAACAAACTAACTGGTTAAAAACCACACAAGCACTATACTTGAAATGGGCCTAATACCAAGTGCTGTAATTGATAGATCACTGAGTGGGAAATAACTTAATAGACTTGGTATCATTTAACGTGGAGGTTACTATGGCTATTTCTACCCAACTTGATTCCTACCTAACAGAGCACTGTATACCTTATCAAGTAATTGTACATGAACATAGCGCAAGCTCAATTGGTAGCGCTATTATGGCTAATATTCCCTTAAACCAAATAGCGAAAGCTGTAATTTTAAAAGATCATGAAGATAGAAAGCTGATGGCAGTTCTACCTGCCAAAAATAAAATTAGCTTTTCCGCCATTAATGATAGTTTGAGAGGCAGTTATAAGTTACTGAAAGAGCAAGAAGTTAACCGAATGTTCAGCGATTGTGAACATGGTGCTATTCCACCGGTTGGTGATGCTTTTAACATGCACATGATATGTGATGAGATGTTGGATCAATTAGAATATGTTTATATTGAAGCAGGTGATCATCGTACACTATTGCGTATTAGTCATAAGGATTATGAAACTATTGCAGCAAAAAGTAAGCACCTTCGTTTTAGTAGTGAAGTTATTCATTAGCAATATTGACCAAAACATTCATTTAACTAGAAGGCCTCAGCAAGGCCTTCGTTAATTTATTTTATATAAGGTTTAGTTATAACCAAGTACATAAACTTTGCTATCTTCCTTTTCATCTCTTATATCATCATTATCGTAGGCATCCTTTTCAACTTTTTTTTGATGAAAAAAGTATAGTTGTCTTGTTGAATGTACTAGTCGTCTACTTGTTGCATTGTGACTATTTAACATATTAATACCCTCGTTATTTTATAAGCCTGCACTTTAATAAAGCATCAATTATGCCAAGTTCAACAACCACGATTTCATTGATTTAAAGACTTGTAGGTTACCGAATACCTTTGCACATAAAAGTCTTAGCATATTGCAAATAAATTAATGCAAATTGCAAAATATTAACTGAGTATAAACCTACTAAACTAATTCTACTTTACTCATACGTTTTAGCTTTTAGATAAACATATTTTATCTCTTTGATTCCACGGGAAATTTATGAGATAAATATAAATGTGACAAGTATAAAAACACACAAACTAAGACAAGGGGAAAAACTAACAAAAATAGATACTTCATATACAGCAAAGGCATCACAACAGCCAGTGCAAGACATAATGCTGCAATACAAAACTGTGCTTTAAATTGTTTAGCATAAGCAAAACTTGCTACAAAATTATTGACCACGCCTTTGTTATCTACTCTGGCGATTAAACACGGAATTACCCCTAAAACTAATGATAACAAAGAAAAAAACCAAGCTAAAAACAAATTTGCCCAATAAAATTCAACTCCTAAATTACCACCACTTTCACTAGTGATTGAAAATGATTTAGCTAAAAATGAGGTTTGATCAACATAAAGGCTATAAACCACAAGAGCATCTGTTATCCATATCAAGAAAAACAGACATTGCACAACGAATACTAAACCAAAATTTGCCATCAATATTGATAATTGTAAGCGACCTTTATGCGATAGTTCTGTAAAAACTAATGGGTGTAATAATAAACTCACCAAAGGTGTGAACAAGATAAATCCGACACAAAATGTGATATACATTGAGCTTAGTTCATAGTTTTTAAGCAATATACTTATCCCCTGTGCAATTGAATATATCACTAATGTTGAGAAAAAAAGCAACGCACATGAGACTATTTTCATTAGTTTATTTTGTTTATCACTCATTTCATCCATCACAATTTCACCCGATTACTGACGCATTTTTATAAAACAATAAAGAGTAGCCTTATTTCTTGATTGACCATTTGATTTACATTAAAGGTCTTACGAGTAATGGCGTTTTATTCCTAGTTTGGCGTCGCGGTTGGCAGCCTTTGACGTCCTGAATATAAATTTGAATATTGATGAGACAAAACCTGACAAAAAAGTACTATAGTTAAACTTAAATTTGATCTACCCCTAATTAATCTACTTTTATTATGCTTAAATAAATAATGTAGAGTTAAATAACAAAAACAAATAATATCTAATGGAGATAATAAATGTCGGATAATAAAAAATACCGCTTAGTAACTCGTAGTGATTTCGATGGTTTAGTTTGTGCCATTTTACTCAAACATATTGATTTAGTTGATAACATTCTCTTTGTTCATCCCAAAGATATGCAGGACGGTATTATTGAAATAGGGCCAAATGATATTTCGACCAACTTACCTTATGTTGACGGAGTTTATATCGCTTTTGACCACCATCATAGTGAAACGCTTCGTAATAAAAAACGCGACAATCATGTAATCGACGCTGATGCTCCTTCAGCAGCTCGCGTTGTTTATGATTACTACGGCGGGTTAGAAACCTTCCCGGCAAGCTGGGCAAGTATGATGAAAGCTGTTGATAAAGGAGATTCGGCACAATTTAATATGGAAGAAGTTTTACATGCCAAGCGCTGGGAATTACTAAATTTCATCATGGATTCTCGAACAGGTTTAGGACGTTTTAGAGACTTTCGCATCTCGAACTATGAACTCATGATGGATTTAATAGACTTTGGTAAAGATCACAGCATTGATCAATTATTAGCACTTCCTGATGTTAAAGAACGAACCGATCTTTACTTTGATCATGAAGAGAATTTTAAAGAACAGATTAAACGTTGTGCAACAGTTCACGGTAATTTAGTCGTTTTGGACTTAAGAGAAGAGGAAGTTATTTATTCAGGCAATCGCTTTGTTATTTATGCATTATTTCCGCAATGTAATATTTCAATACACATTATGTGGGGGCTTAAAAAGCAAAATACTGTTTTTGCTACAGGTAAGTCTATTTTTGATCGTAGTTCAAAAACAAATATTGGTGAATTAATGCTGAAATACAATGGTGGAGGGCACCATGCAGCTGGAACTTGTCAGGTTCCACATGATCAAAATGAAGCATGTCTAGCAGAGTTGATTTCAGCTATTAATGGTGATGGTTAATAATTATCAATTAGCGTATCCATGATACTTGCTAATATATTTTTGTGGTCAAGAGATAAACTGCAAATGTTTGGAGTTAATTGAGCTGTCTGGCATCGTGGTGACGACAGCATCCAAAGGAAGACTGCCTCCGGCCTCCCTTTGGACCTCTTCGGAGACCCAACTAAGCAGAACATTCAATAACCAACTCGCACAAACCACTACTCCTACCACTTACGTTTATAAAAAGCTCATCCGTGAACAACAGCAGCCCTCGACATCCATGTATAGAGTCGAGGCCTACCCTTGCTCGTTTGTCATTTCATTGCTGAGATGGTGTCAAGGATCTTTTGGCACTGTTTATCCATAGAAACCAAATACTGTATTTTTTGATATCCAAAAACATAAAGGTGATGTTATTCCCCCCTATCAACACTCCAAGTTTGCGTGAACAAACACTGAAATGAGTGAAAGTGGCCATGAACTATATTGAGAAGTAATGATCGTTAATATCCATTACTTTTCTCTCTCTTTGCCTCTCTTTAAAATCTTCTATTTCACGCCATTTACGTTTGTGTAACTTTTTAGTTTTCTTTTTTTCTTGTGGTTCATCAAACTCGTCAAAGTCAAAATCTTGCCAGCTGTTATTTTGCATAATAATTTCTCACATCAATGGTTCACTTCAATGTAATTAATTAATATGACAATGTTCTTACTAATATATGACGGTATTATTAACATATTGGTTTTATTTTTATCAATTCTCCCTTGAGGTTTAGTTTTCTATTTGGCGTCTCGGTGGCTACAACACATAAGTAACCTTGGGGAATACTTTATTTTTATTACAATCACCGTTAAGCTAATAACATAAACATTGTATTGCTTGTCAGATTAAAACTAATGTTAAAAAATACGCTAAAGTTAAGTCTCGTTATCAATCTTTTGGTATTAACATTATTATCCTTGCCATTAAAAGCTAAAGAGTTATTGATGTTAACCGATGATGGACCTCCACATATGATTGAAGTTTCAAATAGCGGAATTGACGTGGATATAACACGTGAGGTATTAGAAGAAATGGGCTATACGGTTAAGCTTGATTTTGCTCCTTTAAACCGAACTATGCTTCAAGTGGTTAACAAACAAGCCGATTTATTTTTACCCACTTTCTTTCAAAATGACACCGATAAATTATTCATTTCTGCACCCATTATTAACTACCATCCAATTGCATTTAGTTTAGAAAACAATAAATTTCAATTTAAAAACATCTCAGATTTAGCTGGTATAAATTTAGTTACTTTTCAAGGTGCTGCAGGATACTTTGGAAAAGAATTTGTAAAAATATCAAAACTTGAAGGCTACTTTGAGTTACACGATATGTCAAAATTTCCAGAAATGTTAATCAAAGGAAGGTGTGATGTTGTCGTTTTGGATTACTACATTTTTTATTATTATTTACAAGAATATCTCAAACATAATCCTAAAGAGTCGCACAAAATTAAAGAGATTGATGAGTTTTTATTATTTTCTCCTGCTAAAGCACATGTCGGTTTTAATGATCAGAAACTACGAAACAAATTTAATAAACAATTGCAACAATATAAGAATCAAGAAAAAGACAAAGCGGTGATAAAAAAATATATTAACGCGATTCAACTTGGTTATAATCATTTTTAGTCTACTTATTTGTAAGGTGGATATCACGCACACTTGGCTATCCTCTTATCTTTTGGGTGTCGTTGTCACCACAACAATAAAGAGATAGTAATTATTAAGGATATTAATGCTTCAATCTCAATGCACATCTTGCAACCATATAGTTAAAGCAAAAGTTCACCATTGTCCGATGTGTAACGGTGGTATGAAGCTTTTACAAAAAGAAAAACAAAAAGAGTGCCCTCGTTGCTCAATACCATTACACCTACACCATTATAGAAACTATGAACTAGACCAGTGTAACCAATGTGATGGTATATGGTTACAACCCGATGAGTTTGCCGTATTAACGTCTGAATTCGATGTATATCGAGATGATGAAAGTAACCCTCAGTATTTACGCCCTGGATTACCAGAATCTGAAAATTATTTACCCTGTGCAAATTGTAAAAAGATGATGTCGCGTCGTAACTTTAAATCTATATCTGGGGTGTTAATTGACACATGTCTTCATTGCGGTGTTTGGCTAGATAAAGGTGAATTGCAAAGTATTAGAAATTTTGTTGCTAGTGGTGGTTTAGATAAAGCACAAGATAATAAATTAGTTAAGCATGAGCTACAAATGGAAGCATTAGATGATCGTATTTCTGATGTTGAACTTATGGAGAAGATGTTGAATAAATATAGTTTAAAGAGGATATTTTTTAGGGGATTTTAGTTTAGATTTTGATTCACTCCATGGTGTTATGGTGATGAGCCTAATTTTTAGCGCTTGGAGATTGATGTTCTGTTTGGCGTCGCGGTGGCGACAACACCCAAAGGGAGACTGCCTCCGGCCTCCCCTTGGAACCCCACGGAGCCACAAACTCAGCAGGACATACAATAACCAACTAGCGCAAGCCACGATACCTGCCGATTTATCATCCCTGAACAACGGCAGCCCTCGACATCCATGTATCGAGTCGAGGCTTGCCATTTCTAGTTGGTGATTTCATTACTGAGATGGGAGTTCGAGTGTTTGAGACCATTCTCCCACCTATCAACCGTCATCCTCGTGGTGTGTTAATCGAGGATCCAGACCTTAGTGAAGTGGATTCCCGACCAGACATTTCGGGAATGACAGTTTCAAATACCAGTATCTTAACAACGAAATCCCCTAGCCTATCAACACGCACCAAGTCTGCTTAAATCAAATGCAGGAACGAAAGGCAATATTCACGTATTGTCATCAGGATGATGGCAAAGGCAAAGTAGCACATGGATGTGCATTCTTTACCGCTACGTCGAAGATATTGCCTAGAATGTAGGATCACATTTGATTAGCAGATCTGAGGGAGTTCAGAGCCGAAGGTAAGAGCGGAAGCAGTATCCTTTTCTTCTCGGGTGTCGTCGCCACCGCGACAATATATTCTTGATTTAGATGTAACAAGTATTCCAAAATTATTAGAGAAACTAGCTGATAATATTGTGTTTAAAGAGAGTTAGTTATATCAACGGTTATTGACTCAATTCATGATGAAGTTGTAATCAATGTTGATAACAAAAAATTATTTTGCACTGTGGACGACGATGAAGATGATGATATTCTTTTCCCTGAACTATTACATGGAGATACTCTTGTACTTGACGGAGAAGTTACTAGAGAGAGTAAAACATCTAACAACATGGGATTTAAATATTTAGACCAGATCCTAACAGCAACTCCAGAAGCCGGCAGTATCGTTCAATATAAATCCATTTTATTCTTGAAATGCCGTTTATTTGGAGTGGTTAGTAGACTAGATGATAAAGGTAAAACTCGCTCAAAAAGACCAAAATTAATTTTTAGTCATATTCAACGTTTGGAAAAAGATCCTGAAATTCATAGTTTATTTTAAATAAAAAACCCGCCCCTTCGACAAGCTCAGGGTAGCGGGTTTTTATTAAGAACTACAAGCTGTAAGCTACTCGCCTACCAACCTGTTTTCTCTTTTAGTGCAACACCAATATCCGCTAAAGAACGAACTGTTTTTACACCAGCTGCTTCAAGCGCAGCAAATTTCTCATCAGCTGTACCTTTACCACCAGCGATAATCGCGCCAGCGTGACCCATACGCTTACCTTCTGGAGCAGTAACACCAGCAATGTAAGATACAACAGGCTTAGTAACGTTAGCTTTGATGTATTCCGCCGCTTCTTCTTCAGCAGTACCACCAATTTCACCAATCATTACGATTGCTTCTGTTTGAGGATCGTTTTGGAACATTTCCAATACGTCGATGAAGTTAGTACCTGGAATTGGGTCACCACCAATACCTACACAAGTAGATTGGCCGAAACCTGCATCAGTTGTTTGCTTAACGGCTTCGTACGTTAACGTACCAGAACGTGAAACAATACCAACTTTACCTGGTAAATGGATGTGACCTGGCATGATACCAATCTTAGTTTCGCCCGGCGTGATAACACCAGGACAGTTAGGACCGATCATGCGAACGCCAGTTTGCTCAAGCTTCACTTTAACGTCAACCATATCTAAAGTTGGAATACCTTCAGTAATAGTAACGATAAGTTCGATGCCAGCATCGATAGCTTCTAAAATTGCATCTTTACAGAACGGAGCTGGAACGTAGATAACTGTTGCTGTTGCGCCAGTTGCTTCTACAGCTTCACGTACTGTGTTGAATACTGGAAGGCCTAAATGCGTTTGACCGCCTTTACCTGGGCTTACACCACCAACCATTTGTGTTCCGTATTCTATCGCTTGCTCTGAGTGGAATGTACCTTGACCACCAGTGAAACCTTGACAGATCACTTTAGTATCTTTGTTAATTAATACAGACATTATTTGCCCTCCGCAGCGGCAACAACTTTAAGTGCTGCGTCAGTTAATGATTCAGCAGCAATGATGTTAACATCAGATGTTGCTAGTACTGCACGACCTGCTTCAGCGTTTGTACCTTCTAAACGTACAACAACTGGAACTTCAACGCCGACTTCTTTAACAGCTGCGATGATGCCTTCAGCGATCATGTCACAACGAACAATACCACCAAAAATGTTAACTAAAACAGCTGATACGTTATCGTCTGAAAGGATGATTTTGAATGCTTCAGCAACACGTTCTTTAGTAGCACCGCCGCCAACATCTAAGAAGTTAGCTGGCTTGCCACCGTGTAAGTTAACGATATCCATTGTACCCATTGCAAGGCCAGCACCGTTAACCATACAACCAACGTTACCGTCTAGGGCTACGTAGTTTAATTCCCACTGTGCTGCATGTGCTTCACGTTCATCTTCTTGAGATGGATCGTGGAAAGCACGGATTTTAGGTTGACGGTATAAAGCGTTACCATCAATACCAATTTTACCGTCTAAACAGTGAAGGTTACCTTCATCAGTAATAACTAATGGGTTGATTTCTAATAAAGCGAAATCGAAATCTGTAAACATTTTACCAAGACCCATAAAAATCTTAACAAATTGCTTCATTTGCACTGGATTTAAACCTAGTTTAAAACCTAACTCACGTGCTTGGTAAGCTTGTGGGCCTACAAGAGGATCAACTTCAGCTTTGTGAATTAACTCAGGAGTTTCTTCAGCAATCTTTTCAATGTCAACGCCGCCTTCAGTAGACGCCATAAATACTACTTTACGTGTGCCACGGTCAACAACAGCACCTAGGTATAATTCGTTAGCAATATCAGTACAGCTTTCAACTAAAATTTTAGCTACTGGCTGACCATTTGCATCTGTTTGATAAGTAACTAAGTTCTTACCTAACCAGTGTTGTGCGAAATCTTTGATTTCTTCTTTAGTTTTAACTAGCTTAACACCGCCAGCTTTACCACGGCCGCCCGCGTGTACTTGAGTTTTAACAACCCACATATCGCCGCCGATTTTATCAGCCGCTTCTGCAGCTTCTTGAGGTGTATCGCAAGCGAAACCTTCAGAAACTGGTAAACCATATTCAGCGAATAATTGTTTCGCTTGATACTCATGCAAATTCATGGTGTT
>MAAB01029210.1_pt1 | contig 89578 bp, 78 predicted proteins | sample 1115991 | NCBI WGS metagenome assembly MAAB01 (sample SAMN04961124, study PRJNA320927) | seawater metagenome | isolation source: sample BD02T18 sea water enriched with oil for 18 days | place: USA:Gulf of Mexico | collected 2013-07-27
AATCCTGAGACAACCACAGGGGGTAATGCGCTTAAGTTTTACGCATCAGTTCGTTTAGATATTCGCCGTATCGGCGCGGTAAAAAATGGTGATGAAATTGTTGGTAATGAAACCCGTGTTAAAGTAGTTAAAAACAAAATTGCTCCACCATTTAAACAAGCAGAATTTCAAATTCTTTATGGACAAGGAATTAACAACCTAGGGGAATTAATTGATTTAGGTGTTAAAAATGGCTTTGTGGAAAAAGCCGGCGCTTGGTATAGCTGCAATGGCGAACGTATAGGTCAGGGTAAAGCTAATGCGGCTAAATATTTAGAAGAACATCCTGAAATGGCAAAAGATGTAGATTCAAAATTACGCGATATGTTTTTATCTAAAGCTGTACCGTCAGAAGCGAAAGAAGCTGTAATTGAAGAATAATTAGCAGAGTTAAACTACCTAAAAACAATGAAAATCCCAAAGCATAATCTTAGAAATAAGGTTATGCTTTTTGGCTAGGAAAAGTTCTGTAATGCCATTTGAATATGCAGTGATATTGCTATTATAGTTACTGCATTGGGCGATTGCTCACAGAGAAAACAATATTATGTGTAACACAAAGTTATAGCGCATGACAAAAAGTTTTAGACGTCTATACGTTTAGATGTTGACATATCTAACAATCAAAGTAACATTGTAGCCTATCATTATTATGTTCTTTTGTTTGTTAGGTGGGTCTTATGCCAATTAAAATTCCAGATCAATTACCCGCATTATCCGTATTAGATAATGAGAATATCTTTGTTATGTCAGAGCATAGAGCTGCTAATCAAGAAATTCGTCCTATGCAAGTGGCAATTCTCAATTTAATGCCCAATAAAATTGAAACAGAAGTTCAAATTCTACGCATGTTGTCGAATACTCCTTTGCAGATTAATGTTGAATTTGTTCGAATTCACGCCAATGAATCAAAAAACACGCCTGCAGAACATTTAGAAAATTTTTATTGTTTATTTGATGATATTAAACATAAGCAATACGATGGTTTAATTATTACTGGTGCACCGTTAGCCTTGCTTGATTATTCACAAGTGAGTTATTGGGATAAAATTTGTGAACTATTTGACTGGGCAGAAAAAAATGTTACCTCAACCATGTTTTCTTGCTGGGCGGCACATGCCGCTTTATACCATCACTATGGCTTGAACCGTCATTTACGTGAGAAAAAACTCTCTGGTGTTTTTCAGCATAAACCACTTGATGTTAGAGAGCCGTTAACTCGGGGGTTTGATGAAAATTTTAACGTACCTCATTCTCGGTATGGTTACATTGATAAATCAGATTATGAAAGTATTTCACAAATAGAAATATTAGCCGAATCTGGAGAGGCTGGAGTTTACTTAGCTGCGAGTAAGAATAAGCAGCAGGTTTATCTTACTGGGCACCCAGAATACGATACCTGCACTCTGCATGAAGAGTACCTACGAGATAGGTTAAGCGATGATCATGCCGCTATACCGAAAAATTATTATAAAGAAGATGATGAAAATAATCCGCCGGTAGGATCATGGCGTAGCCATGGTAGTCTATTATTTACTAATTGGCTTAATTATTACGTTTATCAAATTACACCATATAAGTTGGATGCTTCTAACATTAAAGCAATCCACCCAGATACAGTTATTTAAGTTTAGTAAAAATAATAATTTTAATTAAACTTATACCCTTAGGAAACCGAAAAACATCATGAAAAAACATAGCGCTTTTACCTTATTTGAACAAAAATTGGCTGACAATATATTAATTCTTGATGGTGCAATGGGCACCATGATCCAAGCATATAAGTTTGAAGAGCAAGATTTTCGCGGTGAACGATTTGCCGATTGGCATAGTGATGTAAAAGGCAATAATGATATGTTAGTGCTTACTCAGCCTGATGTTATTAAAGCAATTCACCTTGAATACCTTGAAGCCGGGGCAGATATTCTTGAAACCAATACTTTCAACGCAACGACTATTGCCATGGCCGATTACGACATGGAAGAGTATAGCGCGGAGATCAACCTAATTGCGGCACAAATTGCCCGTTCAGCAGCAGACGAATATAATGATTTAACACCAGAAAAACCACGTTTTGTTGCCGGAGTACTTGGGCCAACCAACCGTACTTGTTCTATCTCTCCGGATGTTAACGATCCCGCTTATCGAAATGTAACTTTTGATGAACTTAAAGAGGCATATATTGAATCAACCACTGCACTAATTAACGGTGGCAGTGACATTATTTTAATCGAAACTATTTTTGATACGCTCAATGCAAAGGCGGCTATTTTTGCGGTAGAAACTGTTTTTGAACAACTTGATATTCGCTTACCAGTGATGATCTCGGGGACAATTACAGATGCTTCTGGTCGAACATTATCAGGACAAACAACCGAAGCTTTTTATAATTCACTACGTCATGCTAAGCCCATTTCCTTTGGTTTAAACTGCGCATTGGGTCCTGTTGAATTACGCCAATATGTTGAAGAACTGAGCCGTATATCGGATGTGGCAGTATCGGCACACCCTAATGCAGGCTTGCCAAATGCCTTCGGTGAATATGACTTTACAGTTGCCGATATGAATACTCATGTTAAAGAATGGGCAAATTCGGGCTTCTTAAATATTATTGGTGGCTGTTGTGGTACTACCCCTGAACATATTAAAGGTATGGCTGATACAGTAGCAAAAATTAAACCACGTAAAGTTGAAGCGCGTAAAATATCCTGTCGTTTGTCTGGGCTTGAAGCGCTAACTATTCAACAAGATAGCTTATTTTTAAATGTTGGTGAGCGTACCAACGTAACAGGATCGGCGATGTTTAAACGTTTGATCAAAGAAGAGAATTACGATCAAGCTATTGCCGTAGCACTGCAGCAAGTTGAAAATGGCGCTCAAATTATCGATATCAACATGGATGAAGGCATGTTGGAGTCAAAAGCGGCGATGGTCCGCTTTTTAAACCTTATTGCTGGCGAACCCGATATTGCTAAAGTGCCAATTATGATCGATTCGTCAAAATGGGACATCATTGAAGCAGGTTTAAAATGTATTCAAGGAAAAGGCATCGTTAACTCGATCAGTTTAAAAGAGGGTGAAGAAAATTTTCGTAAACAAGCTGAACTAGTACGTCGTTATGGCGCGGCAATGATTGTCATGGCGTTTGATGAAGAAGGTCAAGCTGATACCCGCAAACGTAAATATGAAATTTGTCATCGCGCTTATCATATGTTGGTTGATGAAATTGGCTTTCCGCCTGAAGATATTATTTTCGATCCGAATATTTTTGCAGTTGCTACTGGCATTGAAGAGCATAATAATTATGCTGTTGATTTTATTGAAGCGGTTGATGATATTAAGAAAAACTTACCTTATGCGATGATTTCTGGCGGTGTGTCTAACGTTTCTTTTTCTTTCCGTGGTAATAACCCCGTACGTGAAGCCATTCATGCGGTATTTTTATATCACGCCATAAAAAATGGTATGGATATGGGGATAGTCAACGCAGGTCAATTAGCCATTTATTCTGACATTCCTGAAAAGCTTCGTTTAGCGGTTGAAGATGTTATTCAAAATAGTGACGATGGTGCTACAGAACGCTTACTTGATATAGCACAAGAGTATCATGGACAAGCAGGTGGACAAGCGTCAAAAGCTGATTTAAGTTGGCGGGAGTTGCCGATTAACAAGCGTTTATCTTATGCGTTAGTAAAAGGCATCAACGAGTTTATAGTTGCTGATACTGAAGAAGCACGTCTTGTTGCTGCTCGCCCGTTAGACGTTATTGAAGGGCCGTTAATGGACGGCATGAATACCGTTGGTGATTTATTTGGCGCTGGTGAAATGTTCTTACCACAAGTTGTGAAATCTGCGCGAGTGATGAAACAAGCCGTTGCGCATTTAAACCCCTTTATTGAAGATGAAAAAACCGAAGCGAGATCTAACGGCAAAGTTTTATTAGCAACGGTTAAAGGCGATGTTCATGATATTGGTAAGAACATTGTTGGCGTGGTGTTGCAATGTAATAATTACGAGATTATCGACCTTGGCGTGATGGTATCCTGCGAAGATATTTTACGGGTAGCGAAAGAGGAAAAGGTAGATATTATTGGCCTCTCAGGTTTGATCACTCCTTCCCTTGATGAGATGGTACATGTTGCTAAAGAGATGAAACGTCAAGGGTTCGAATTACCAATATTAATCGGTGGCGCAACCACCTCTAAAGCACATACTGCAGTAAAAATTGAGCCGCAATATGACCACCCAGTCGTGTATGTATCAAACGCTTCGCGTGCCGTATCGGTAGTGAGCAATTTACTATCAGATGAGCATAAAGCCGATTTTTTTGCCAAAACTAAAGAAGAGTATGAGCGTGTGCGTGTACGCCATTATAAAAAAGGACCCCGTTCGAGTTTGATCAGTTTGGAAGATGCTCGTGCTAATGACACTAAAATTAGCTTTGAAGGTTATACGCCGAAAAAACCAAATAAATTAGGTGTTACTGTACTTAATGATCTTGATTTAAATGAAGTAAGAAATTATATCGATTGGACGCCATTTTTCATGACTTGGCAGTTATCGGGTAAGTACCCATTAATTTTACGTCATGAAGTCATTGGCGAAGAAGCGACTAACCTATTTAACGACGCGAATGCCATGTTAGATGACGTCATCAATAATAAAAAAATTACGGCTAAAGCAGTATTTGGTCTATTTCCTGCCAATAGCGATGTTGATGATATAGAAGTTTATGCTACAAACGGTAATGATGAAGATCGCAGTGAACTATTAATTAAGCTACATCAATTACGTCAACAAAGTAAAAAACCAGCAGGGCAATTTAATCGCTGTTTGTCTGATTATGTAGCACCTAAGGGCTCTGGAATTAATGATTATATCGGCGCTTTTGCTGTTTCATCAGGCTTTGGCGTTGATGAATTGGTAAAAGTGTTTGATGCTGATCATGATGCTTATAATTCTATTCTCTTAAAAGCCGTAGCAGATAGGTTAGCCGAAGCCAGTGCAGAATATTTACATGAAAAAGTACGTAAAGAATACTGGGGTTATGCGCCAGATGAAGACCTAGATAATGACGCGTTAATTCGCGAAAGCTATCAAGGTATTCGACCAGCACCAGGTTACCCAGCGTGTCCTGAGCATACTGAAAAAGGCTTGTTGTGGGAATTACTCAATGTTGAAGAAAACATTAATATGGAACTTACCTCAAGTTATGCCATGTGGCCAGGTGCCGCAGTAAGTGGCTGGTATTTCTCTCATCCAGAGTCAAAGTATTTTGCCGTAGCTAAATTAGCGAAAGATCAATTGCTTGATTATGCAGCGCGTAAAGGCATGACTATCGAACAAGCGGAACGTTGGTTATCGGCCAATTTAGACTATGAGCCTGAATAAGGAATTAAGTTTCAAGTAGCGAGTTAATAGTTACGAAAAACAAACATCAAGAGTTTGGTGCTTTCGCTACTCGCTACTTTTTTTCTTATTTCACTATTGTTTAAAGTGCCTATCAAAGAAACTCATAATGGTATTATTCAAGTGTATTTTGACTTTTTTCCCGCGCATGCTGTGTTTGCTTCCAGGATAAGTCATTAATTCAAATTGCTTGTTTTCGTCTTGTAGCGCTTTGATTAATTTAGTGGTATTTGTGAAAAGTACATTGTCATCAGCCATCCCATGATAAACCAATAGTGGATTACTTAAGCCTGAAACATAAGGGAATACACTTGATTCCTCATAACCGTTAGCATTAGCTTTAGGGTGATTTAAATAACGTTCAGTATAATGAGTATCATATAATAACCAGTCGGTTACTGGTGCGCCACTTACTCCGGCTTTGAAATAATCACCAGCTGTAAATAATGCCATCAATGCCATGTAGCCACCGTATGAATGACCATAAATTCCGATACGATCTTTATCAACAAAAGGTAGGTCATGTAGATATTTAACACCCGTTATTTGGTCGTCAATTTCAACGTGTCCTAATTTTTCATAAATAGGAAATTCAAACTCGGTACCTCTATAGTTAGATCCTCTATTATCAAGTTGAAATATTATATAACCTTGTTGTAACATATATTGTGTAAAATCAGCACCTTCCCATATGTTTCTAACACGTTGAGCATGAGGGCCACCGTATACATTAACAATAACAGGATATTTTTTACCTGGGTCCATATTTTCAGGTTTATACAATTTGTAATATAGTGTCGCTTTGCCATCTTCTGAGGTTAGCGTGCCAAATTTTGGTTGAATTAGATCATCATAGAAAGGGCCGATAGGATGAGCAGCGTGAACTTTATTTTCTGCTAGCCAAGCAATGTGCTCACCATTAGCCTTATGTAGGCTTATTTGTCCAGGTGTATTGATATTGGAAAAGCTATCAATATAATTTTTGCTGTCATTACTGAAGTTTATACTATGAAAGCCGTTACGTTTACTTAAACGGGCAACATGTTCGGGTGATTTTCCATGCAATGGAATACGATACAAATGACGCTCAAGAGGGGTGTCTGCACGGCCAGTAAAATAAATAAGCCCCTTGTCTTCGTCAATTTGTTTAATTGTATCAACTACCCATTTTCCCTTAGTAAGTTGATTAATTAACTCACCCTCATTGCTAAAGTGGTATAAATGTTTGAAACCATCACGCTCTGAAGCCCAAATAAACGATTTATTATCGCTTAAAAAATACAGATCGTTATGTAAGTTTATCCATTGCTCTGAACGCTCAGTTAAGATGTTTTTTTGCTTTCGTTTTTTTATATTATAAATTTTTAGTTTTAATGTTTTTTGATCTCGACTTTGCCATTGATAGGACAAGTTTTTACTATCTGGCAGCCATTTTACTCGTGGTATATAAAAATCATTTTTATTGTCTTTTGATAATGAGCCTATTGCTTCATCTAATTCTACAAAGCGAATTTTATCCCCTTCAATATCGGTTACTGCTAGCTCTATCTTTACGTTATTCGTGCCTGTAGCAGGGTAACGTTGTTCAATTAATTCTATTTTTTCTGCATATATCTCGTTGCGAATAACTGTTTGAACAGGTGTTTCATTAACACGTAAAAAAGCAATGTGCTTTTCATCAGGTGACCACCAATAGCCCGTCATTCTGTCCATTTCTTCTTGAGCAACAAATTCACTCATGCCATTTTTAATTAATCCTTTACCATCATAAGTCAGTTGAGTTTCTTTACCCGTGGCTATATTAAGCACAAAAACATTTTGAGAGCGAATAAAGGAAACATAATTACCCTTTGGAGAAAATTTAATATCAGTTTCAAAATCTTTGGTTTCGGTTAAACGTTTGGCAGTTTTACTGGCTAGATGATAGTAGAAAATATCACCATTAAGGGGGAATAATAGTGCAGTCCCGTCAATTGAAAATTTATACTCCATGATTCCAAAACCATAAACACGCTGCCGTTCACGGCGAGCCTTTTCTTCATCAGAAAGTACTTCTGTTCCGCTAAACAGCGCTTGAGAGTCAACGAGTAGTTGATTTTCTTGGCTTTTAAGGTTGTATTCCCATAAATCGTAACGATTTAAATTATCACTTTTCCCTTGCAAATAGGTTACTCGAGAGCCGTCAGGAGAGAATTTTAACGATTTCGGCGTTTGTCCGTTTAAAGAGGGAGAACTATATATTCGCTCAATAGTTAACGGTGTGTTTTCTATGTCGTTTGTTTGTTTAATAGACTGCTGTGTTGCGTGAGCAGCATTAGTAAAAAGTAATACGGAGGAAAGAAGAGAAGAAACCGCAAAGAAAGAACGTTTTATATTTTTTTTCATGTTTAAGCCAAATTATATTTTCAATATTGTTAAGAAGAGGAGGTTATATCACCTCTAATGCTTCACTTAATTTTTTGATGCCAATAACTTCCATACCTTCTATCGGTTGTTTAGGCATGTTATTAAAGGGGACTATAGCACGTTTAAAGCCATGTTTAGCTGCTTCATTTATACGTTCTTGGCCGCTTGGAACAGGACGAATTTCGCCTGATAAACCTACTTCGCCAAAAATCACTAAGTCTTGGGGCAGAGCATTATCTTTAAAGCTAGAAACTAATGCAAGGATTAAGGCTAAATCAATACTAGTTTCAGTAACCTTTATTCCACCAACAACGTTCACGAAAACATCCTGATCGTTAAGTTGCAAACCTCCATGGCGATGTAAAATTGCGAGTAACATTGATAATCTATTTTGGTCGGCGCCAACGGCAACTCGGCGTGGATTTCCTAATGCTGAATGATCAACCAAGGCTTGGATTTCAACTAACAAGGGACGGGTTCCTTCCCAAAGCACCATTACAACACTCCCTGCAGTTTGCTCTTCGGTGCGACTAAGGAAAATAGCAGATGGATTTTTTACTTCTTTTAAACCAGCTCCCGTCATAGCGAAAACACCTAATTCGTTCACAGCGCCAAAACGGTTTTTATTGCCACGCAGTGTTCTATAACGTGAATCTGTACTACCCTCCAACATGATAGAACAATCAATGCAATGTTCTAACACTTTTGGTCCAGCTAATGAACCATCTTTAGTAACATGACCAACAAGTAAAATAGCTACATGATGTTGCTTCGCAAAACGCGTCAAATAAGCGGCACTTTCTCTAACTTGTGAAACACTGCCCGGTGCCGATTGTACATCGCTCATATGCATTACTTGAATAGAGTCAATAACGATAATTTTTGGCAGTTCTTTTAACGCGATATGGCAAATATTTTCAACACTTGTTTCAGAAAGCATTTTCAATTTATCAGTAGGTAAATCTAAGCGTTTAGCGCGCATGGCAACTTGCTGTAAAGATTCTTCTCCTGTGATATATAAAGCAGGCATCTTGGCAGCTAAAGAACACATGGTTTGTAATAGTAATGTGCTTTTGCCTGCTCCGGGTTCACCACCTATTAAAATAGCACTACCCGGTACAATACCACCACCAAGGACACGATCGAACTCAACAAAACCGGAAGAGAATCGAGGTAAATCGGTTAAGTCGATAGTATCAAGGGTTTGAACTTTTGATTCATCATTGAGTGCTACGCCAGCAAAACCAGAAAAATTCCCACCGCGTGCAGGTAACTTTGCTTGTCTAAATTCTGAAATAGTATTCCATGCTTTACAGTCAGTGCATTGTCCTAACCAGCGTGAATATTCTGAACCACAGTCTGTACAAACATAAGAGGCTTTAGTTTTTGCCATACTTTTCCTTTGTTATTTATTTACTTTAGGCACAAAAATTGCTTTATTTACTGTTAACATGATTATATAGACAACAGCGCAATGTACTTATTTACTTATTTACTTAATTGATTATTTATTAAGTGCTATTGTTGTATTTAAGCAGTTCAAATTATAATGCTATTTGATACAGCATTAATACTTTATTCAAACAATTTTTTATTCAAACAAAAAAAGCAAACAAAATAATATTCCATGAGCACTGATTTTTCAAAATACAAAAAAATAATTGATAACTTTCGTGGCGAAGTAAGTAAGCCGAGTTTTGATGTTAAGTTTACTCAACGCACTAAAAGTATAGCTAAAACAGAGAAGTTTCTATTAAAAATGGAATTAAAACGATTAGCTAGTGCTTGTACTCGTTCTATTGATTTACGAGGTTTAGTAGACGGAGATTGTAAGTTATTTGAATACAGTGGCCAAAGTCATTTTTTAGATGACGTTGCTGTTCGTGTGTTTGAAGAAAATGTTGAAGAATATAAAGGTTATACTTTTGGCGTTTATGAAGCGGTAAAGAATACTGAAAACAACTTCAGAGTGATTTATCAAAAAGAAAAACAGAAAATTGAACAGTCTAAACTACAAGCCCCTAACGCAGAGCCAGATAAAAAAGCATCAGATAAAGAAACAACAGATAAAAAAACCTCAGATAAAAAAACCTCAGATAAAACTCAATATCCCACGACTATTTTCCCACTCAATCAATACCATGATCGAATAGAAGAACGGATGAATTTTGTTATCCCTTTAGCAATAGTTATAGAGAACAACCAACAAAAATCAGTTAGTAGTATTGATATTAGTGCGAAAGGTTTAAAGTTTCGTTTAAATAGTAAAGAGCTTTTATATATAGATCAGAAGATAACAATAACTTTTAAAGGGCTAGAGAATGAATTTCAGTTTGGCAAGGGCGAGGTTTTAGTTTATCAAGTAAAAAATATTCACAGTGATGAAAATACTCAACTTGTTGGATGCCAACGCATAGATTCATCGGATAGCGACGCCTTTGAAAAGTTCTTACTGGGCTATATTCAAGGTAATAAACGCCGTTATAAGGTTAATTTGGAAAATACTATAACAGCGTTACAATCAAGAACTTTTGAACAGTATGTACTGCCAAAGATAAATGAGTTACCCATATTTTTTGAACATTCCAATAATAGCGTTTCTCCTCGTTATGTGTTGACAACTAATAATAATCAACCAACTTTTCAGTATTGGCAAGATGAACAAAACAACTCTAATTTACATTCTTTAGTTAATGAGGAACGTCTTATTCGGTTGTTAAAAAGGCATAAACAAGGCAAGTCGTTATTGGTTTTTAGTTTTATTCATCGAAATCAAGGTAAAGATTTTTTCTATACCATAGATGAAGAACAATTATCTCTGGAAAATAATTTTGCACCTACATTTTTAACTTTTGCGGCTAAAAAAAGTTCATTTACTGTGACAAAGTTAACATATTTTTCGGTCGATAAATTAAGCTCATATTCTCCTTTTGCATTATCTAATACCCAAGAGTTGAAAAAACAGCTTGTAAATTTACCTCCTTCAGAAGAAGTGATTGATTGCATAGATTCTTTATCTTTTTGTGTTGTTGCTATTGATATAACTCATACAACATCTATTGAGCAGTACCAACACTTTTCAAGTGATGAATTAGATGTGAGAAAACTTAAAAAGTTTGGTCACAAACGTTTAAAAGATAAATTAGTAGTTGAAGAATTAGGTGTAACTTACAAAAATCATCGGCAAGAACCTCGATTTATGTATAACACTCCAGTGATACTAGAATGTGGAAAAGTTCAGTGGAAAGGTAATTCGGTTGATTTTTCAATTTCAGGATTGAAGGTTGAATTAAATAAAAGTTCCGTGCTTGCTTTGGGAGATATAGTTTATATTACCTTTCCTAACTTACAAAAAATCACCTCATCCCATGATTTGAAAAAATTAACTTATGAAGTTGTAAAAACAAATAAAAATAAAACAATCATTAATTTTCGGGTTTATATTAAAGAACATCAACATGTAGGTCGTTCATTTTTTAAATTGTTAATTGATAAGAATAAAGATAAATTAACAACAGACGAATATACTTTATTAGTGCCTGGTTTAGCTGAGGCCTTGCGAACACATTATGCCCAAAACATACAAATTCCAACACTCATTGTTCAAACAAGTGGTAGTCGTTATAAAATTGAGGCGTTAGTTACCAATGATAATGGTAATGAATTCATGCAACAGTTGAATAAGTTAAGTGATAGAAAGAATTACTATAACTTCTATCCTTTAATAACTAAGCTATATAAAGATAATTTTATTGATTCATCCCTGAAAAAATTAATTGTAAATGACAAACCTATTTCTGAAGTATTGTATATTTCTATTGCTAAAAACTTTGAGCAAGTCGATAGAGATGTAAGCATCAAATTTGATAACGAACTGGATACGCCAAAGTTGAGAAAGGAATTCATAAAACAAGCGTTAGAGAATGGGTACTTTTTCTGTTTTCAATTAAAAATATCACGTTCAAATAAGCCAGATTTAGAATATTTAAATACTGAACTTAGTTATATCAGCTCTTATGCTATTCATCGCAGTAAGCAAATAGAGCAAGATATATGGAGTGTTGTTGCTTCAATTCAATATATAGACATTACCCATGAAGTTTTATTTAGTCATGGGTTGTAGATACAGGGAAGGTACTAGAAAAAGATTAGATACTAGGGGCTAGGAAGAGCTAAAATACCAATAACAACAACCTAGCAACTAGCTTAATACTAAGCTAACCAGTGTAATAAGCAGTCTAAGCCTTGCTCGTTAATACTGCTATCAGCTTGCGCTAAAACAATTGGTTTGGCATGAAATGCAACGCCAAAACTAGCTGCAGCCATCATTACTAAGTCATTGGCTCCATCCCCCATAGCGACGGTTTGAGATGGTACTATTTTATACTTTTGTGCAAGTAAATTTAATGAATCCGCTTTTACTTGCGCATCAACCACGTTACCTAATACTTTTCCTGTTAGTTTACCGTTATTGATCTCTAAAACATTAGCGAAAGTTGCATCAAGGGCTAACATCTCTTTAAGATGATCTGCAAAATAAGTAAAACCGCCTGATGCAACAGCTATGCGCCAGTTATGCTTTTTAAGTTCACTTATTAAGGTTTCCAAACCAGACATCAACGGGATGTTTTTTGCGACATCGGCAAGAATTTGTTCAGGGGCATTTTCTAATGTGGCGACACGTTGATGTAAACTTTGGGCAAAGTCAAGTTCGCCTTGCATGGCAAGCTCTGTCACGGCAGAAACTTGTTCACCAACTCCTGCTAACTTAGCTATTTCATCTATACATTCAATTTCAATGGTGGTTGAGTCCATATCCATTACGAGTAATCCCGGTTCGTTTAGTTTGGGTGCGTTCTGAATTAAGGCCGCTTCTACTTTTTGAGCTAAGGCAAAGTCAGCAATTGCTTGACGAGATTTGATGAAATCACTGCAGCTTACGTTAAAGCGATAGCTAGTTTGATTATTTCGTGTATTTATTGCGAGTAACGCATCAATACTAAGATGACAATTACGCTGTAAAGTAAGCAAATTTGCTAGAGATAAGTCAGAAAAAACGACTAACTCTTGCTTTGATGAATTAACGGAACTGTTTTCATTTAATGTTAAGCTAGTATCGCTTAAAGTAAAATTAATGGGTAAATCACTTTGAATTTTATTTTGTGTAAAGTAGCTATCAAGCGATAAGGGCAATATATTAGTAGAAAAGGATACATTAGTAGAAAAAGGCACGTTAACTCTCTATTATAAGTGCATGTGTATAGTTACCATGCAAATTTATGATGAATAAATTAGAACAGCCTTTATACCCTAAACTATCGTCGATTTATAATAAAATTCTGCAATTAGTTAGTGCTATTTTGCTTTTAGTGATTTTGATGATATTTTTGGTCGCTAATACTGAAAAAAACGACCAAGCTTTAGAGCATCATTTTGAGCAAGTCGCAGAAAAATTTTTACAGCAAGCAGTGTCAGGTATCTCGGTATTATTTACTGAAAATAAATCATCAATCAGCAAAAAAATTCGCAATGCTCAATTGCAATCTTATTTGAATAATCTCGCTGATGCTGATTTTATTAAGCAAGTGCACCTGTATGATAAAACGGGCTTGTTGTTGCTTAAGTCTGAATCAAGTGGTGAAGCAAGTGCATCGATAAAGTTGCTATATGGTGTAGATGAAAACTTGCCAACACTTGATAAAAGTAAGCAATATGTACCTTTTATTAAAGAAATTCGTAATAATAGCCTAACGGGGTATTTGCGGTTAACTATAGAAAAGTCTTACCTAACATCGGAATTAGCTAATAAAAATCATGAGAGTCAAACCTTTTCTCGATTATTACTTATTGCTGCTGGTTTGATAGGCTTTCTACTTACTCGGGGTTTGAATCGTTTTAGTCGGCAAGGTTTCAGGGCGCCAAAGTTATAGAGAGCGAATCGCGGTTCTATTAGCGAAAAATAATTGTTCAACATTGGCTTCTATTTGTTCAGCAATAACTTCTTTAGGTTCGCTTCTTAGTGCAATTAGTGCCTGAAATACAGTGACTAAATTCAGCGGTGAGTTGTTCATCCCTTGCATGCCCAAAAGCGGCATAGCGGGTGCATCGGTTTCTAATAACAGACTTGATAAGGGTAAACGCTTTATGGCGTTAATTGTTTTCTTGGCTCTCGGGTAAGTGATTGTACCGCCAATGCCTAATTTAAACCCTAAATTAATGTATTCTATCGCTTGTTGATAACTTCCTGAAAAGGCATGGATAACACCTGCTTTATCAAGTTTATATTGTTTTAATAAAGGTAATATTAATGAGTGCGATTGACAATGATGTACAATAACCGGCAGATTGTTTTGCTTGGCAATGTGAAGCTGCATATCAAAAAACTCTTGTTGTAGTTTAATATTTTGATTGAAACCTTGTTCGTTAATCGTGTTTTTTTTTGCTTTAAAAGCATCAATACCACACTCACCAACCGCAACAATATTATGACGATTTTTGAGAATCGCTTGACTGAGCTGTTGTTCTTGAAATGTTAGATCGTAATTTGTGGGGTAGATTTTATCTTGAAGGATCAAGTACCAAGGGTGAATGCCTAAGGCGCATGAGATATTAACATTAGTATCTTGTCTTTCTGTAAAAGATAACACTCTTTGCCAGTGTTTAGGATTAACGCTAGGTACTATAATACGATGAATATTCTTGGCTTTGCACTGTAAGAGTAACTCAGCAATGCCTTTATCAAATTCAGAAAAATCAAGGTGGCAATGACTATCGGTAAACTGCATCATTGCCTCCTTGTTTAAAACTATAGTTGCGAGTTAAATAGACTCGAGTGGCGAAAGCAAATACTCAGCGTATAGTGTTTTCGCAACTCCAAACTTTATTACTCGTTATTGGTTGTTAGCCTATAAACTTTCTTGCATTACGGAACATACGTACCCAAGGAGAATCTTCACCCCAGCTATCAGGGTGCCAAGAGTTAGCAACGGTTCTAAATACACGTTCAGGGTGCGGCATCATAATCGTTACACGACCATCGGTTGTAGTTAAAGAAGTTATGCCATCTACCGAGCCATTCGGGTTAGCAGGGTATGTCTGGGTAACTTCACCATAGTTATTAATATAGCGCATTGATACTGTGCCAGAGCTATTAGCTGCATCAATTGCGTCATCAGAGCTAAACTCAGTGCGACCTTCACCATGAGAAACAGCAATAGGCATAATAGAACCAGCCATTCCTTTAAATAATACAGAAGGACTTTCTTGAATTTCAACTAATGAAAACCGCGCTTCAAAACGTTCAGATTGATTTTGTACGAAACGTGGCCATGCTTCACTACCTGGAATGATCTCTTTTAAGTTAGACATCATTTGACAGCCGTTACAAACACCTAACGAGAAGGTATCTTCACGCTCAAAGAATGCCTTAAACATTGCTTTGGCATTTTTGTTAAACAAAATTGATTTTGCCCAACCTTCACCAGCGCCTAATACATCCCCATAAGAGAAGCCACCACAAGCGACTAAACCATTAAAATCAGCTAAGTCTGTTCGACCTGCCAATATATCCGACATGTGAACATCAACAGCAATAAAACCTGCACGGTCAAATGCAGCAGCCATCTCAACATGTGAATTAACGCCTTGCTCACGTAAAATAGCGATGCGAGGGTTATTGCCGCTTTGTGAGTCTTTGGCAATTAGGTTACTAACAATATCTTCGTTGATATCAAAACTTAACTTTGCTTGTAAACCAGGATCTTCGGTATCAAATTTAACATCATGTTCTTGTTGTGCACATTCTGGGTTATCACGCATTGACTGCATTTTATAGGTCGTTTGTGCCCATGTTGTACGATAATAAGTACGAGAATTTTCTAGTACAATTTCTCCAGCGCGGCTAAAACGAATAGTATCTTCATTGTTAATACGACCAATATCAGTACAACAATCTAAAATGTTATGTTGCGCTAATATCGCGTGGATTGCATCAACATCGCTTTCACGAATTTGAATTACTGCGCCAATTTCTTCGTTAAATAATACATCGACATCATTGCCTGATTTTGATGTTAAATTAGTTAAATCAATATCAACACCGGTGTGACCAGCAAAAGCCATTTCAACTACTGAAGTGAATAAACCACCATCAGAGATATCGTGATAAGCAATAAGCTTTTCATCACGAACGAGCGTTTGCATAGCATTGAAGAAACCCTTTAATGTTTCAGGGCAATCAACGTCGGGTGTTTCGTTACCAAGTTTTTTGTAAACTTGTGCTAAACATGAACCACCTAAACGGTTTTTACCCTTTGATAAATCAATAGCAACAATTCTAGTGTCACCTTGATCTATTCTTAATTCAGGCGTCACAGTTTTACGAATGTCTTCGACAACACCAAAAGCGGTGATGATTAATGACATCGGTGAAGTGACAGATCTTTGTTCACCATTTTCATCCCATTGGGTACGCATTGACATTGAATCTTTGCCTACAGGAATGGTTAAACCAAGAGCAGGACAAAGTTCTTCACCTATAGCTTTTACTGCTTCATAAAGACCGGCATCTTCACCTGGATGACCTGCTGGTGACATCCAATTTGCAGAAAGTTTGATACGGTTTAAATCTCCAATATCCGTTCCTGCAATGTTCATCAGTGACTCTGCCACAGCTAAACGTGCAGAAGCACCAAAGTTTAATAAAGCAACTGGAGTACGCTCACCTAATGACATTGCTTCACCGTGATAAGAATCAAGCGCTGAAGCGGTAACACCGCAATCAGCTACTGGTACTTGCCAAGGGCCAACCATTTGGTCGCGATTAACCATACCTGTAACAGAGCGATCGCCAATGGTAATAAGGAATGTTTTCTCGGCAACGGTAGGCAAAGATAAAATACGATCCGCAGCATCAACTAAAGTGATATCCGTTAGAGATAGCTCATCACCTGTAGCCGTTTTTGTTGCAACGTCTTTGAATATTTTTGGTGTTTTACCTAATAAAACGTCAAGGGGTAAATCAATCGGAGTGTCTAATTGTTCGTTACCTGCAAAGTGGGAATCAGTAACGGTTAATTGTTCTTCTTCCGTCGCTCGACCCACCACAGAAAATGGTGCGCGTTCACGTTGACATATTTTCTCAAAAGTCGCTAAGTTTTTATCCGATACTGCAATAACGTAACGCTCTTGAGATTCGTTACACCAGATTTCATGAGGTGCCATGCTACGTTCGTCATTTGGTACGTTTCTAAGTTCAAAAACGCCACCGCGATCGCCGTCTGAAACTAATTCAGGGAAAGCGTTTGATAAACCACCAGCACCAACATCGTGAATAAAAGCAATAGGGTTTTGCTCACCTAATTGCCAACATTTATCGATAACTTCTTGACAGCGACGTTCCATTTCTGGATTTTCGCGTTGTACTGAAGCAAAATCTAAACTCTCGGCTGATTGGCCTGAAGCCATACTTGATGCTGCTCCACCGCCTAAACCTATGTTCATTGCAGGGCCACCAAGCGCGATTAAATGAGCGCCAACGATAATTTCGCGTTTTTGTACGTGCTCGTCACGAATGTTACCGAGACCGCCAGCAAGCATAATTGGCTTGTGATAACCTCGCACTTCTGAGCCATTGAATGAGTTGACTTGCTCTTCGTAAGTACGGAAATAACCTAAAATTGCAGGGCGACCAAATTCATTGTTAAATGCCGCACCACCCAATGGGCCTTCCATCATGATATTTAAGGCTGAGACAATACGACTTGGTTTGCCAAAGTCGGTTTCCCAAGGCTGTTCAAAATTTGGAATGCGTAAGTTTGAAACCGAAAAACCAACTAAACCTGCTTTTGGTTTAGAGCCAATTCCTGTTGCACCTTCATCACGAATTTCACCACCACTCCCTGTTGCTGCACCAGGATATGGAGAAATAGCCGTAGGGTGATTGTGAGTTTCGACCTTCATTAATATCTGGATGTCTTCATGGTTATAACCATAAATATTCGTTTCAGGATTTGGGAAGAAACGACCACCTTTATTACCCACCATCACTGCAGCATTATCTTTATAGGCACTTAGTACAAAGTCAGGGTTAACTTCATGAGTGTTGCGGATCATTTTAAATAATGATTTAGTCTGCTTTACGCCGTCAATAGTCCAATCAGCATTAAATATTTTATGGCGACAATGTTCAGAGTTTGCTTGAGCGAACATATAAAGTTCGATGTCGTGAGGGTTACGACCTAATTTGCTGAAGTTTTCAAATAAGTAATTAACTTCATCTGACGCTAGAGCCAAGCCTAATTCAATATTAGCCTGAACTAATGCATTTTTTCCGCCGTTTTCAATGTCAATAGCGGTTAACTTTCCTGGTTCTGAACTGACAAATAACTTAGCTGCGTCATCGAAATCAGTAAAAGTACTTTCCATCATGCGATCATGTAACAAGCCGATAAGTTGACTTTCTTGTTCAGCTGTTAATGTGACATTTGTCTCAAGGGTAATGTAGTAAGCCATGCCGCGCTCTAAGCGCTCAACTTTACTTAAACCGCAGTTATGAGCAATGTCAGTTGATTTAGATGACCAAGGTGAAATAGTCCCTGGACGAGGTGTTACTAAGATAAATTGCCCTTCTGGATCATGCTCTTCAATAGTAGGACCATAAGTTAATAATTGTTGTAAAACGTTTTCTTCGTCAGCTGCTAATGCTTCATTTAGTTGGGCAAAGTGAGCAAATTCAGCATAAATATCTGTAACTGGCAGTGCTAAATCTGCACATTGAGTCAATAGTTTTTGTACTCTAAATTCAGAAAGTGCGGGAGCGCCACGAAGGTTTTTTATCAACATCGTCATAGGGTAATCACCAAGTTTGTATGGGTTTTTGATTAGACTAAAAGTTACTTTAGCCTAAGCGAAAATTTCGCGCGTATTATAGTTGAAATATTGTCTTTTAGTAAGAGTTAAAGCTTCATGTTTTTGTGAAAAATCAGTTTAAAAAAAAAGTGCTTGGCTAACAAGGTAATACACGACACAATTGAGTTATGAAATTTATAAGTTTTAATCAAAGAAAGGTGCTTGGTATAAAGAAAGTATTTGTTACTTTCTTCTTATTAAGTGCACTTTTTTCTTGTGGTGAAAAAAGTCAGCAAGCTAGCTTTGCACGTATTGTTGAACGAGGCTATGTCAGTGTTGGAACCTTATATGGTGCTAATAGTTTTTACGCACAAGGCAACGAAATTCAAAGTAATGGAGTTCAAGCAAGCGGTTTTGCAGGATTTGAATATGAATTGGCTAAAAAATATGCCAACTACCTTAACGTAGACTTAAAAATTGTGCCCAGTTATTCCCTTGATGAATTATTTATTAAATTAAATACAGGAGAGGTTGATTTACTTGCCGCGGGTCTGTCTGTAACTGATAAACGTTTGTCTCGCTTTAATTTTGCGCCAAGTTATACAAGCGTTAGTCAAAAGTTAGTATTCAAACAAGGTAACGTAAGACCAAGAAAAATAAGTGATTTATCAGGTGATTTAATGGTGACGGCTAGCTCTAGTCATGCAGAAAATTTAAATACACTTAAACAAGTTAACCCCACACTCAATTGGGTTGAAACAACAGGGTTTGATCGTGAAGAGTTATTAACAAAATTACTCAGTGATGAAATAGATTATACCGTTGTTGATAGCAATACCTTGGCAATCATCCGTCGCTATTACCCTGAGATAAGTATTGGTTTCACTATAAAAAAAGCAGAGCCTTTAGCCTGGATGATAAGTAAAAATAGTGATGATGCCATTTTAGCAAGCTTAGTAGAATTTTTTGGCCAAGTTCACCATAATGGCACTTTGTTAGCACTTGATGATAAATATTATGGTCATATAGAGCAATTTAATTACGTAGAAACGCGTACTTTTATTAAAGCGGTTGAAACGAAATTACCTAAATATCAGGCAATATTTGAAAAATATAGTCAAGAGATTGATTGGCGGTTATTAGCGGCAATTAGTTATCAAGAGTCTCACTGGCAACCTCATGCTCGTTCTCACACAGGAGTTAGAGGTATGATGATGCTAACTTTGGCTACAGCTAAGCAAATGGGAATTAAAAGTCGGTTAGATGCTGAGCAGAGTATTCGAGGCGGTAGTAAATACTTTAAGCGCATGATCGCGAAAATGCCGGATAGAATTCCAAACCCAGACAGAGTTTGGTTTGCTTTAGCTTCTTATAATGTTGGCTTTGGTCATTTGAATGACGCACGTATTATCACGCAGCAGCAAGGTGGTGATCCTGATCGTTGGGTAGAAGTAAAAACCCGTTTGCCGTTATTGCAACAAAAGAAATATTATAAAAAAACCAAATATGGTTATGCTCGCGGAAGCGAACCTGTGCATTATGTGGATAATATTCGCCGTTACTACGATACGTTAACTTGGTTAGATGCTAAGTCAAAAGAGTCGATTGAAAAGCCAGAGAAAAACCTAGCTCAAGTTAAGTAGAGTAATCATATCATTTTGTTTTTCTGTTTATTTTATTTTGTCATATTGATGTCATATTCATCGACAATAATGATATCAAAATAAATAGTAATAAAAAGAGAATAATATGAAAATAAGAAGACAAATATCAGCAAACGCACGAAAAAAACAACTTAAAGTTCAACACCATAAAATGAATGTCCGTCGTCAGTTCTTCTATAATCAAATGGTTAATCAAGTTGTAAATGAAAAGTCATCATTAGAATCAAAAGATAATTAATTATTAGTCTTTAGCTATTTGAGCTTTTTTTGTTTTTTTAGCTGATTTTTTTTCATTGCGTCGACGTTTAAAAAAACCTGATAACAACTCACTACATTGCTCGGCCATAATGCCATTATCTACAACTATTTGATGGTTTAGTTGTGAAGTTCCTACTAAATTAAAAACACTACCAGCCGCACCTGTTTTTAAATCAGGGCAGGCATAAACTAGTCGTTTTATCCTGCTATGTACTAATAGACCAGCACACATAGGGCAGGGCTCAAGCGTTACATACAAGGTACAGTCAAGCAATCGATAATTATTAACATGCTTTCCTGCTTGGCGAATAGCGATCATCTCAGCATGGGCTGAGGGATCATTAAGCAATATTGATTGATTAAACCCTTCCCCAATAATGTTTCCTTGATAAACCACTACAGCACCAACGGGGATTTCATCATGTTGCTCTGCTTGCTGAGCCATTTCAAATGCCCGTTGCATGAAGTATTGGTCGTCATTTTCATTAATTAATGCCATTAAAGAAAAAGCTCCAATAAATCATTTAAATATCGATGGCCTAATGGAGTTACCTGCCACTTTCCATTAGTCGATAAGTTATTAGTGCAACTCATTAACTCTTTCTTTTGTGCTTGTTGCAAAGTAGGTAAAATAGTACTTGCAGCTAAGCCTGTTCGTTGTTGGTAATCAACTAAGGTAAAGCTAGAAAATAAGCGCAGTCGATTCATCATGTATTCAAAAGGGAGTTCATCACTGGTGACTGTAGTTATGTGATCTAATGGTTTGCGGTTTAGGTCTAGGTATCCTTTCGGATGTTTTACTTTTACGGTTCGTTGAATTAAACCGGTTGATACATTGGTAATTTTACCGTGTGCACCACAGCCTATTCCGATATAATCACCAAAATTCCAATAGTTAAGATTGTGCTTGCATTGCTTATCTTCTTTCTGCTCTTTCCCTGGAGCAACTAAACTAAAGCCAGATATTTCATATTGCTGATAACCTGCATTTGCTAGTAACTTGAAGCCTTGATCTTGGATATTCCACAAGGTTTCATCCTGCGGCAGCTTTGGCGGTTTAGAATGAAAAGCGGTATTAGGTTCAATAGTCAGTTGATACCAAGATAGGTGATCGGGTTTGAGACTGATCGCAGTTTTTAAATCGTCCAAAGCGTTTTCAATACTTTGATTGGGTAGGCCATGCATTAAGTCTAAGTTAAAACTTTGAAGCCCAAAATTTTTAGCATCAGTGGCCATTTTTGCTGCTTGTTGAGCTTGGCTGACATTATGAATTCGGCCAAGCTTTAATAGCTTTTCTGACTCAAAACTTTGCACTCCAATTGATAAGCGAGTAATGCCAGCATTGGCAAAATCAATAAACTTACCTGCTTCAACGGTGCCAGGGTTAGCTTCTAGAGTTATTTCAATATTATTACTTTGTGAAGAGTTTTGTTTAAAACGTGATAATACTTGGGTAAGCAAACTCTCAATTGCCTTGGCTGAAAACAAGCTAGGTGTACCACCACCGATAAAAATGGAATGTAACGGTCTATTAGTTAAATCAAAACGAGCAATGTCTGCATCTAAATCAGAAATTAAAGCCTGTACATAGTCATGTTCAGGAATTTTTGACTTTAGGGCATGAGAATTAAAGTCGCAATAAGGACATTTCTCCACACACCAAGGTATGTGAATATACAAAGATAGCGGTGGGATTGTTAACAAGTTAGTACTCACTATTAGTTTTTTTTATGCTTTTCATTTTAAGGGCTGTAAATACTACTTGGCTAACTGTTTAACCAGTTGAGCTAATGCTTGCCCACGATGACTTAGCCTGTTTTTAATCTCTCGTGGTAATTGCGCTGAGGATAATTGTAAATCTCTTTGCCAAAAAACAGGATCATAACCAAAACCTTGGTCACCTAGCTTTTCATGACTAATACATCCTTGCCAAACTCCGTGACAAATAATTGGAGTCGGGTCATTTTCATGTTTCATATAAACCAGTACACAATGAAAACGCGCGTTACGTTGTTCATCTGGCGTATTTTCTAATGCTTTTAGAAGTTTATTGGTATTGTCATCATCGCTAACTTGTTCACCGACAATATCACTAGCGTAGCGGGCAGAATAAACCCCTGGTGCACCATTTAAAGCATCCACTTCTAAACCTGAATCATCAGCAATGGCTGGCAAACCTGTTATTTTAGCTGCATGACGAGCCTTGATGATGGCATTTTCTACAAAAGTGGTGCCAGTTTCAGCAACGTCGGGGACATTGAAATTACTTTGTGGCACGATTTCTATTTGATGTTCGGCTAGTAAGCTTGCTAATTCTTGAACTTTACCTTGATTGCCTGTGGCTAAAACTATTTTAGACATAATTATTGTTTGTTATGTAAATATTATTGCGTGGATAATACAGTAAAATCTGAAACGACGATAGACATTAGGACAGAGCTAGGCTCTAGGAATACTCCCTAGCACCCTTGCCTTCCTATAACCTTGTCCGTTTCTCAGTCTAATCAACATAGAATTTTTGTGAAAATTTTAACGTTTGCTGTTCTTTACCATCATTAATTTCTAAGGTGAAGTGTAATGTTTCTTCATCGTTATAACCCACTTGAGCTAAGTAATAAATTGAATCTCCTTCTTTTACTTCTTTAAACTCTAAGTTTTTAAACTGACCCAAATTGTTTTTTGCTTGACCATTAATGCTTATTGTTTTAGCTGGATTACCAGCTTTGGTATTATCAAGCACTGAAATATTGATTAGGCCGTTATAGCGACTACGCGTTATCCCATAGGCCTTAGCTATTTCAGGGGTGAAAAAAGTTGAGCCAATAGCCATGTAGTGGACATTCATCGAGCCAAGTTTCTTCATGTTTTCGGCGCTAGCATTAGTCAATGTAAAAAAACTTATGGTGATCGCTAACAAGAGTTTAATGATTGAATTTTTCATGCTGCTCTCCTGATTGGTTGATTTGAATAAGGTCTGTACATCTGTTTTGATGTTCCTATAGATAGTATAGAACAGACCTGAGAAAAGGTGTGTATAGCTCAAAAGCCAGGTTTGTTTTTTATTATTTATAGCGCAGACCAATAGGGCAAGGAGCTAGAGAGCAGTATGTTAATAACATTCATCGCTAAAAAAGCAACAATCATGGATAAATCTAAACCTCCCATATTGGGAATAATGCGCCTAATAGGGTTTAAAAATGGTTCCGTTAATTGATGGAATATTGCCAACGTAGGGTTATAGCCTTGAACTACCCAACTCATTACCGCCATGATAATCATGATCATAAAGAGTAAGAACCCTGCTTGTTTTACTAAAACTAATAAGCCGATATAAAAAGCTAATAGGCCTAAACTTTCACTCGCTAAAGCCGCTAAAGTAACAAACTTTAATGTGGCGACAATGTAAGCAATTAAAATTGTTGCTAAATCCATACCGCCAAAACCGGGGATAACGCGACGTAAGGGAACAACCAAGGGGTTAGTCATCTTAACAATGAATTGACTCAACGGATTATAAAAATCGGCTTTCACCCATTGTAACCAAACTCTTATGATTAGAATCATCAATAAGGCATCAAAGGCAAATCTTAATAAGTATAGTACTGCTTCCACTTTTATCTCCTAAGTTATAATTTTATCTTTGATATTTTGCCCAACTGCGGCGTTTAAAGTACTCATTGACTAAAGTCAACTCCGTGCTTTGCGCTTGCAATTGAACAAACTATCCGTGATTAAATTACTACTTTAATTATTGAAATTTAAATTATGTTCGAAACTCTAACCACTCTTCGCCATTTCTTGGGCTCTGGTAATCGCGGCATTTATAGCATTAGTTACCATTTGCTCAATACCGTCTTTTTTAAATTGCTCAAGGGCGGCAAAAGTAGTTCCGCCTTTTGATGTGACATTCTCACGAAGGGTACTGATTGATGCCGGGGTATGTTCAACCATCTGTGCAGCGCCGAGGGCTGTTTGTTGAACTAACATTCTACTTTCTTCTGCGCTAAAACCTAAAATTTGCGCTTGTTTTTCTATTGCTTCCATAAACAAGAAAAAGTAAGCAGGAGCCGAGCCTGCAAGCGCAGTAATATCGTTGATTTTATCTTCTGTTTCTAACCAAATAACTTTACCAACAGCAGACATTAGCTTGTCACTTGCTGCTTTTTGTTCGGTATTTACTTCTTTTGAGGCAAACATTCCACTCATACCTAAACCTAATTGTGAAGGAGTATTAGGCATAACTCGAACGAGGGCCGCATTACAATTAAGCGCTTGTTGAATTTGATTAACCGTTGTACCTGCGGCAACAGAAATAAACAGTTTATTAGAAATATCGTTAGTGCTGGTTAGTTGCTGACAAACACCACAAACGAAATGTGGTTTAACGCATAATACGATAATATCACCAAAATTTGCCGCTTCGATATTATCGCTGGTTTGTTGCACGCCAAATTCATTGGCTAGTTGCACTCTTTTTTCTGGTGATGGATTAGCAACGATAATACTTTTTGCTGCTACACCAGAATTAATAAGTCCGATAATAATTGCGCGTGCCATATTACCTGCGCCAATAAATGCTATTTTATTCATGAAGATCATCTACCTTTTTGTCAGTATATTTTTTTTCCGGATTATTTTTGTTAAAAAAAATGCTGACCTACATTTAATCTCTTTGTCCGAAAATGGCAGTACCAATTCTGACCATAGTTGAGCCATAGGCTATAGCCAACTCTAAATCATTAGACATGCCCATTGAAAGAGTATCTACTGTTGGATATTGGGCTTGTAATTTTTTAAACAAGTGCTGCATTTTTTCATAACTTGCTTTACCTGCCTTTTTTTCAGGAATTGCCATTAAGCCGCGTAAGGTGAGTTTATCACAATTATCAACAACTTCAGCTAAAGAAAATACCTCATCTACCATAATGCCAGATTTTGATGACTCTTCACTAATATTGACTTGTAAACAAATGTTTAGCGAGGTATCTTGACAATGATTTTGTAGACTTGAGTCATTTAAGTGATCATTTAAACGGTGCGCTATTTTGACTCTGTCAACACTGTGAACCCAATTAAAATGTTGAGCAATTTGTTTGGTTTTATTTGATTGAATAGGTCCAATAAAGTGCCAACAAATTTCTGGTAGATTTGACAGTTTTGTGATTTTCTCAATAGCTTCTTGTAAGTAGTTTTCACCAAAATCACGTTGTCCAACAAGGTAGGCTTGCTCTATCGCAGATACAGGTTTTGTTTTACTAACAGCGAGCAAAGTGACCGAATTTTGTCTATTATTTGAAGAAGACCCATTTTCTTGTTTAAAAACGGGGGAAGTAGCATGACAAGCATGATCAATTTGCGATTTGATTTCTTGGATATTCTCTTTAATTTTGTTCATGAATTTTAGCTAAATAATGTTGAATTTAAGACTTTGACAAATAATACTTTAATAATTTATACATTAACAGATAACACCACCGAGGTTTTTTATGGATATTACCGAACTACTTGCATTTAGTGTTCAACATGATGCGTCAGATTTACATTTATCAACTGGCTCACCACCGTTAATTCGTGTTGATGGTGATGTTCGTAAACTCAATATTCCAGCTTTTGACGCTAAAGATGTTAATGCATTAGTTTACGACATTATGAATGATCGTCAGCGTAAAGAGTATGAAGAAAAGTTAGAGGTGGATTTCTCCTTTGAAGTGCCAAATTTAGCACGTTTCAGGGTTAATGCCTTTAACCAAAACCGAGGGCCAGCAGCGGTATTTCGTACTATTCCAAGTAAAATACTGTCTCTTGATGATTTGGGCTGCCCTGATATTTTTAGAGATATTTCTGATACGCCACGTGGTCTAGTTTTGGTAACCGGTCCTACAGGCTCAGGTAAATCTACCACGTTAGCGGCAATGGTTGATTATATTAATGATTCGAAAAATGACCATATTTTAACGATAGAAGATCCAATAGAGTTTGTTCACGAAAATAAAATGTGTTTGATTAATCAACGAGAAGTACATCGTGATACTTTAAGTTTTGAGGCGGCATTGCGTTCGGCTTTACGTGAAGATCCAGATGTTATTCTAGTAGGTGAAATGCGTGATTTGGAAACAATTCGTCTTGCTATGACAGCGGCAGAAACTGGGCATTTAGTTTTTGGAACCTTGCATACAACTTCTGCGCCGAAAACCATTGATCGTATTATTGATGTATTTCCTGCGGCAGAAAAATCTATGGTGCGATCTATGTTGTCAGAATCACTTCGTGCAGTTATTTCTCAAACACTCATTAAAAAAGTGGGTGGTGGTCGTGTGGCCGCTCATGAAATTATGATTGGTACACCGGCAATTCGTAACTTAATTCGTGAAGATAAAATTGCGCAAATGTATTCATCCATTCAAACAGGTATGTCAAACGGTATGCAAACTATGGATCAATGCTTACAAAACTTAGTAAGTCGCGGCATGATCACCAAAGGTGCTGCAATGGAAAAAGCAGTAGATAAAAATCAATTCAAAAGCTTTTAATTTGTTTTTGAAATTTTAACACAGGATTAATCAATGACCTTTCATCAGTTATTAGAAAAAATGGTTGCCGCAGATGCTTCTGATATGTTCGTCACGGCTAAGTTAGCAGTAAGTGCCAAAATTAATGGTGAATTGCAGCCTATTGCTGATAATGTATTAACGGCTGAAGAGGCTTTAGGTTTAGTTCATAATGCAATGAACGAAAAGCAAGTTCGACAATTTGATGAAGAGAAAGAATGTAATTTTGCTATTTCAATTGATAGCATAGGCCGCTTTCGTATTTCAGCATTTTGGCAACGTGATATGGCAGGCATGGTAGTTCGTCGTATTGTTACAGAGATTCCTGATACCGATGATCTCGGTTTACCACCCATACTTAAAGATGTGGTAATGTCAAAACGTGGATTATTGCTTTTTGTTGGTGGTACAGGTACGGGTAAATCAACGTCAATGGCATCATTGATTGGTTATCGTAATCGTAATTCTCGCGGACATATTCTTACTATTGAAGATCCGGTGGAATTTGTTCATGAACATGCGAAAAGTATGATCACTCAACGAGAAGTGGGCTTAGATACAGAGTCATTTGATGCAGCTCTGAAAAGTTCTTTAAGACAAGCTCCAGATGTTATTTTAATTGGTGAAATTCGTAATCAAGAGACAATGGAGCATGCCCTAAGTTTTGCTGAAACAGGGCATTTATGTATTGCTACTTTACATGCGAATAATGCAAACCAAGCAATTGATCGTATTATGCATTTAGTACCGGCTGAACAGCATGGTAAGTTATTGTTTGACTTGGCATTAAATCTTCGTGGTATTATTGCTCAACAGTTAGTGCCAACCAGAGATGGTAGTAGTCGAGTAGCAGCCATTGAAATTTTGCTCAACTCTCCTTATATTGCGGAACTGATCAAAAAAGGTGAGGTTGGAAGTATTAAAGAGGTCATGGAAAAGTCTAATGAGCAAGGGATGCAAACTTTTGATCAAGCCTTATTTAACTTATATGAGCGTGGCCAAATTACTTATGCAGATGCGCTGCATCATGCAGATTCACCAAATGATTTACGTTTGATGATTAAACTACGTAGCAATGATCAAGGTGGCACAGGGGGATTAGCAGGTGTGACCCTTGATGGCCTTGAAAATCCTAATGAATAACAATGGTACTGTTGTTTAACTTGATTTTAGCCGCTTTTAATTAGCGGCTAAATTCTTTTTATATTTCAAAGCAAGTACTTTTAATATATCCCGCCAAGTAATAATACCTATTGGTTTATTTTGTTTATCAACGACAGGCAAGCAAGAAATATGGTTATCGTATAAAAGCACTACGGCTTCATTTAGCGATTGCTGTACTTGAGTGGTAATTAAGTTTCTTGCCATAATTTGATGCAGTTTTTTTTGCATCAAAGCCGTATCTCTATGAGTTTCTTGGCTAGTTCCAACTGTCGGACTTAAGTGTTTATATAAATCTCTATCTGTCATTATCCCTGCTAACAAGCCATCATCATCTGTAACAATTAAATGATGTACTTTATTGCTTTCAAAGAATTCTTTAGCTTTGCTTAGCGGTGAATCCATCGAAAGGGTGAGCAGATTTGTGTTCATTATACTTTTAATATTCATACATTCGTTCTATTTTTATTGTTATGTCAATGATGATATTGCTTATTATCAATAATGATATTGGCTATTGATAAATATTGATGAAAAGCTATCGCCTTACGTCAAATATTATGCTTAGATAGCTCATCGGATCAGCTAACCAGTGTAATATTTTCTTTTTACTTGTTAGTAAAGTAATCAATCCCATTTAGTATAGCAATAGTTGTTAAGACTATTTTTATGAATTTAAAAGAGTTCAATAATAGAGGTGAATAATAATGGCGAGTAATCTATACAGTGCATCAGATGATCAGCAAGAGATAAGTTTAGTTGATGAAGCTTTATTATTGCAAAAAGAAGCCTTTGTTAACGATCCATATTTGTCTGCACAAACACGTATTGATGACTTAGTTAAATTAAAAGCTGTTATTCTTGAGCATCAAGAAGCGTTGGTACAAGCGCTATCAAAAGATTTTGGATGTCGAAGTGTTGATGATAGTAAAATGGGTGATTTAATGCCAACTATTATGGGCATCAACTATGCGATTAAACACATTAAAAAATGGATGAAGCCTTCTAAACGTCATGTTGGTGTACTTTTTCAGCCGGCCAAAGCCTTTGTTATGTATCAACCTTTAGGGATAGTTGGCATTATTACTCCATGGAACTACCCTTTGTTTTTATCGCTTGGACCGCTAACTACAGCACTTGCCGCGGGCAATAGAGCGATGATAAAAATGTCTGAGTTTACCCCCGCAACCAATGACATAATAAAAAAAATGCTTGGTAGTATTTTTACCAACGATAAAGTCGCAGTAGTAAATGGAGGCCCTGATGTAGCAGCACATTTTTCCTCTCAGCCTTTTGATCATTTAATTTTTACTGGCTCAACTCGTGTTGGTAAAATAGTGATGGCGGCGGCAGCTAAAAATTTAACGCCAGTGACTTTAGAGTTAGGAGGGAAATCACCAACGATTATTGATGACGAAATTGATATTAAAGATGCGGTATCCCGTTTCATTTTAGGAAAAACTCTTAACGCCGGACAAACATGCGTTGCGCCTGATTATATACTTTGTCCTGCGGGTCGAGTTGATGAGTTGAAACATGCGATAAGTCAGCAGTTCAGTAAAATGTACCCTAGTGTTGCAAATAATTGTGACTATGGGGCAATTATCAATGATGCACAATTACAACGATTAAGTCAGTGGTTAGCTGATGCAAAAGCCAAAGGCGCTATTTTAACGACGTTAGGAAGTGATAGTGAGCAAGATTGTATCTCGGCAGGGAAAATTCCATTAACACTTGTTAATAATGTCACTGATGACATGTTGTTAATGCAGGAAGAGATTTTTGGTCCGCTATTACCTATTGTTAGTTATAACAATCTAGCTGAAGCTATTACTTATATAAATGATAGACCACGCCCGTTGGCTTTATATTTATGTAGCCATAATAATAAGGTTCAACAAGAAGTATTAGAACGAACACATGCAGGCGGAGTTTGTTTAAATGATGCAGCAATGCATGTTGCTCAAGATGATATGCCATTTGGTGGTATTGGGCCTTCAGGTATGGGGCATTATCATGGGCACGAAGGTTTTTTAACTTTTTCTAAAGCTAAATCAGTATTTAAAAAGGGTAAAATTAATACAGCGTCTAATGCCTTCCCTCCTTATGGTAAACTAGTCCACAAGCTTATTTATAAGTTTTTCTTGAAGTAGAAAATGAAAGTAGTGAGTGACGAGTTGCGGGTTTGAAACGACCTATAATTCGGCACTTGCTAGCCATACTCTAATCTCTTTATCTTATATTGCCTTTGTCTTTTTCTTGTAATAAAACTGTCATATAAGTGTCATATACTTCCCGCCGATAAAAACTAATTGTATATGTTGTGATCTAGCTGTTTTATTGCAAAGTTTAACTTCGTTAAATAAATGCGCTATTATCAGCTTTGATTTATTTACAACGAAAATTATAACTGGAAACACATTATGGCCAGAAATTCAATATTGGGTGTATTTGCAAAGTCCCCAATTAAACCATTAGAAAAACATATCAAATTGGTTGTTAAATGTAGCAATCAACTTATCCCTTTTTTTAGCGCTTGTAGTGAACAGAATTGGAGCGAAGCTGCTAAAGTTCGTCGTAAATTATCAAAAATAGAACAAGATGCTGATTCCTTGAAACGTCAATTACGTTTAGAGTTGCCAGGCGGCTTGTTCATGCCTGTAGACAGAGCTGATTTACTTGAGTTATTAACTCAACAAGACAAAATCGCCAATAAAGCCAAAGATATCGCCGGTCGTATTCTAGGACGAAAATTAGAAATACCTGAAAGTTTACAAGAACAGTTTAATGCTTATCTAGCTCGTTGTATTGAAGCAACAGAGAAGGCAGCTGAAGCGATTAATGAATTAGATGATTTATTAGAAACAGGATTTCGTGGCCGTGAAGTTGATCTAGTTGAAAAAATGATTAATCAATTAGATGCAATAGAAGATGATACTGACTCAATGCAAATAGTTTTGCGTAAAGATTTACTTGCACTTGAAAGTGAGTTGAATCCAGTTGATGTCATGTTTTTATATCAAATTATTGATTGGGTTGGTGATTTAGCCGATCTTGCTGAACGTGTTGGCGCTCGTTTAGAAATTCTTTTAGCTAGAAAATAGGGTTTAACTGATGGATATTATACTTAACTCAGGCTCTACCTTAGTCATGATCGCTGCTGTTGTTGGCTTATTTATGGCGTGGGGCATTGGTGCCAATGATGTAGCAAATGCTATGGGTACTTCGGTTGGTTCAAAGGCGTTAACCATTAAGCAAGCGATTATTATCGCGATGATCTTTGAATTTGCCGGTGCATATTTAGCCGGTGGTGAGGTAACGTCAACTATACGTAAGGGTATTATTGATGCTAGCTTTTTTGTTGATTCACCAGAGCTACTCGTTTTTGGTATGATTTCAGCATTATTTGCTGCGGCAACTTGGCTACTTATTGCCTCAGCATTAGGTTGGCCTGTTTCTACAACGCACTCTATCGTTGGCGCTATAGTTGGTTTTGCTGCCATGGGTGTTAGTGTTGATGCTGTTACTTGGTCTAAAGTAGGTGGTATTGTTGGTAGTTGGGTTATAACACCGCTTATCTCTGGTATTATCGCATTTCTTATCTTTAACAGCGCACAAAAACTTATTTTTGATACTGATAAACCTTTACAACAAGCAAAACGTTGGGTGCCACTTTATATGTTTTTAGCGGGCTTTGTACTTTCCCTTGTAACGATAAAGAAAGGCCTTAAGCATTTAGATTTACACATTGGAACTGTAGATGGTTTTATTTATGCTGCTAGTACCGCTATCATTGTCGCTATAATCGGCAAGGTGTTTATTAATCGTCTTAAATTTGACGAGTCAGCAGCCATTAAAACTCATTATGCTAACGTCGAAAAAGTATTTGCCATTTTGATGATAGTTACAGCTTGTGCAATGGCATTTGCTCATGGTTCAAATGATGTTGCTAATGCAATTGGTCCATTGGCTGCGGTAGTGAGTATTGTTGATAATGGTGGTCAAATTTCGGCTAAATCATCGATTGCTTGGTGGATTTTGCCACTTGGTGGTTTTGGTATCGTTGCAGGTCTTGCCATTTTTGGTCATAAAGTTATGGCAACTATTGGCACTGGTATTACGCATTTAACACCAAGTCGTGGTTTTGCTGCTGAGTTGGCTGCTGCTTGTACTGTGGTAATTGCTTCAGGAGCTGGTCTACCTATTTCTACAACACAGACTCTTGTTGGTGCTGTACTAGGTGTAGGTATGGCGCGTGGTATCGCAGCGATTAACTTAGGTGTAGTACGTAATATTGTTGTTTCTTGGGTTATTACCCTGCCAGTAGGAGCAGGTTTATCTATTATGTTCTTCTGGATGATGCAAGTTATCTTTACTTAAGAAAAATCGCCATTCTAGATACTAAAAAGCCGCATTTGCGGCTTTTTATTTCTAATCTCAGGCTAAAACGTTAAGGCCTAACCTAAATTCAAGTTAACTAGCTACGTGCAGTTACTTCAAGTAAGTGATAACCAAACTGAGTTTTTACCGGGCCTTGCACTTCATTAAGTGGTGCAGAAAATACCACTTTGTCAAATTCAGGAACCATTTGACCTGGACCAAAAGTACCCAAATCACCGCCTTGAGCTTTTGATGGGCAGTTTGAATGTTCTTGAGCCACCTCTGCAAAATCTTTTCCGCCTTCAATTTCGGCTTTTAATGCTAAACATTGTTCTTCAGAATCTACCAATAAATGGCGAGCTGCAGCTTGAGTCATAGTTTTTCCTATCTATAATAATGTAAAAATATAACCATAGCGTATTTCCTTTTTATTTTAAAGGTCTGTTGTTACCTGAATTTTAGGGAGTAATTGTTTTGTTGGATTAGTTTTATTAATATAAAAAATCATGTTGAATCTAAAAAAATGATACTCGAATGGATAATGATATTTTCAATAACAAATTACCAAATCTTAAACATTTAAATTATTTATTGGCGCTTGATAAGCACCAGCATTTTAACAAAGCCGCACAAGCTTGCTTTGTGAGCCAATCTACTTTAAGTAGTGCTATTTTAAAGTTAGAAGAACAACTTTCTTGTCAATTACTAGAGCGTGATCACAAGAGTTTTATTTTCACCAGTCACGGTAAGCAAGTAATTGCATTAGCTCAACAATTATTACTGAGTGCTAATGAATTGGTCGCCTTTGCTAAACAGCAAGCGGGTGAAGATGTGGGGAGTATTCGGTTGGGCTGTATTCCTACTATCGCGCCATTTTTATTAACTGATTTAGTTCAGTTATGTCAGCAAAAACTACCAAAGCTGGAGTTATATTTGTGTGAAGACACCACTGAAAACTTAATGCTGCAGCTAGAGCAGGGAAAGATTGATTGCGCCATATTAGCTTTTCCCATTCCCAAACATAATTTTTCAGCGCAGTTATTGGGTAAAGACAACTTTTTCATTGCTGGAGATAAAAAACTCGTCAACAATCTTAAAACTGCATTTAACTATGATAGTTTGCCTGAAAAAAGTATTTTTTTGCTAAATACAGAACACTGTTTAACCGAGCATGCGGTATCTGCTTGTCAACTAGCCGATACCAGTCGTATTAATAGTTTTTCTGCTTCTAGCTTAGCGACTCTGGTACAAATGACTATGTTTCACCATGGGGTTACTTTTTTACCTGAAATGGCGGTAGATAAAGGTGTTGGGTATATTGAAGGTTTAACAATTGAAGCAATACAAGGTGATGTTTATCGAGAAATAGGCATGATATGGCGTAAAACAAGTCTGCGAGAACAAGCTTTTATAGCATTGGGTGACTTAGTCTCTAACTTACTTGCAAAAATAAAATTTAAATAATTTCAAACTATTTTTTTATTGCTAACTACTTTACATATAACTAAGCAAATTTAACTAGACAAAATAACAATAGGACATAGGAACATGTGTGTTTAAAAGAAGTGATGATGTACTTATTTCACAAGCACTAGCAGGTAGAAAGTCTGCTTGGGTAACGTTAGTAAAGCGCTATGAAAAAGGCATTTATAACTATGCTTTACGTATGGTGAATAATCACGCTGATGCAATGGATCTAATGCAAGATATTTTTGTTGCCTTATTTCGAAATTTGCATACCTTTAGGGCAGAAAGTCCCTTTAAGGGTTGGTTGTTTAAAATAGCGCATTATCGTTGCATTGAATATTATCGTAGAAAGAGACCAATGCAATCGCTCGATGATATGCCCGAGCAAATGGATGAGCAGAGTGATGATTGTCCAGAGCAAGCATTGTTCGCTCAGCAACAAAGTAGTGTGCTAATTAAAACCATGCAAAAGTTGCCTATCAAACAAAAATTGGTAGTTGAATTGAAGTTTTTTCAGCAATGTACATTTGACGATATAGCGCAACAACTGGGCATTTCAACGAATACAGCTAAATCTCAGCTTTACAGTGCATTGGATAAATTGAAGTTGTATTTAGAAAAAGAAGCGTTTGAGCCAAATTATAACCCTAGTGAGGTTGATCATGTTTAAAGAAGATAGCAACCAACAAGCGCAACAGCATAGTGAATTGATCGATGAAATCACTCAACATGCAAACGATGAAGCTGAACATGAAGTACCAAACTGGAATAGGGCGGTAGCTTTTGAGCAACATTCAAATAGTTTAGGTGCTAAGTTTGAAACAACACCTTGGTGGCATTTTCAAAGCTTTGGTGGTTTAGCCATTGCTACATCCTTAGGCATTATTGCTTTATTAAGTGTCTATACCAACAAAGGTGAAAGTGTGGATCAATACAACATAGCCATGTTGGTTAAAGAGCAAGTAGCCCTGCAATTGGACGTAGAAGTTAACCGTAAACTGAGAGAGTTTGCCAGTGAGCAGCAAGTTATTTTAGCGAACTATAAAGTTGAGCTAAGTGAGAGGCAAGAGAAAAATAATTTACAGCTAGCCGGATATGTTATCTCATCAACACGCAGTGAACGTAAAGAGGATTTAGCTGACTTTGTTAGCTTCATTAACGCACAAAGAAAAGATGAGCAGTTAGATCAAAAAATTAGATTTCAACAATTAGAGCAATCAATTGGTTTTAGAAAAGCAAATTTTACCAAGACTAGCTTGAACAATACACAAAGTACTAGCAATGAATAAAGTAACAATTCTTAGGAGTAACAAGATGAACAAGCAAGTGAAATTAACTAATTTTTTAACAAAGCGTAAGACAAAACTTCAGCAACTATTTTGTTTAGGCGCACTTTGTACTGGGATAGTTAGCGCAGGCGTAGTTGCCGCGGATGAACAACAGCCTTATGGCAAACTATCTAAACAACTGGACATAATGAACAGTATATTTGTTTCCTCTTTGCAAGCTCAACAAGATAAGTCATTAAATAATACTAAAATAGACAGTTTATATTTAGCCGGACAAGGCGTTGTTTTCATCGTTAAGTCAGCTAGCAGTTCTCGTTGGGGGAGTAATGACTTTAGCTTTGCTTTTCCTGATGTTATTGCACCAGTAGCTCCAATATCTCATTCAAGTAGCTCTAGCTTTTCATTTTCAGATAATAATGATGAGTTAATCGAACAAATGGAAGAAGCATATGAGCAGCAAAGAGAGCATAATCGTCAGTTTAGAGAGCAACAAAGGGAGTTAGCTTACGAACTAAGAGATATTGAACGAGAAAGCAGAGATTTAGCTTACCAACTTCAAAATGTAAGCAACGAAGAAAAAATAGCGTTAGTTAAAGAGCAAAAGGCTATAAAGGCACAAAAGACAGAATTAGAGCAAAAGCGGGCTGTCTTGAGTAAAAAATCAAAAGAAATGAAGGAGCAACAGCAAGTTAACAAAAAGAAAAATTTGGTTGAGCGTAATAATCACTATCAAAACTTAACAACCTCTTTAGTTGAAACTTTATGTACTTACGGTAATGGTCTAAAAGCTTTACCAAAAGGTGAACATGTAAGCTTAGTACTAAAATCAGCTGGTGATAAAGTTGCCAATAACTATCAAGATAAAATACTTGTTTTAACTAAACGTGATATTAGTGCCTGTGTAACCGATAAAATATCAGCTGAAAAACTATTAGCATCAACGAAAGGATATCAATTTTAATAAGAAGATTAATCATACCCAAATGTTTATATTGTAGTGACTTGGGTATTGAATAATGCGAATAGTTAACTACTTGCTTTGCATTTTTGAATATTTGGTTCACTGTTTTTAGAAGAGGAGAGGTGATTATTTGCAACCTCTTCTATTTCATTATGAGAATCATCAAAAAAAGCGATGAACTGTTGTAACTTCTCATTGAAAACCATTGTGGCTGCAAAAAAGTCATTATGATTATTTGATATTTTACTTGATGTTAAAGCAAAATTTTCATTAATAAGCTGATTAGACAAAAAAGGTTTTATAACCATTGAGTTTACTGAAGTCGATGGTTGAATATAAAGACTATTAACTTTAATTACTTTGCTTTGGGCGAAACTAGACCACGAAATAATGGTAATTGAAATGATTAAAAGTAGTGATATAAATTGTTTCATTGTAACTCTCCAGTTTAGCCTTGCAATTTTGCAATCAAAGTAATCTTTACTTACATTCTCACTATAATTTTTTACAAATGTAAATACCACTTGAATGAGATGGGAAGCATCTTTAGTGCGATAAATGGTTAATAACCATTATTGCATAAGTTATTTAGTTACATTTTTTATTGAGTGATTTTAAGCTTAGTAGACAAGAACGGCTTTTTAACAGTAAAATTTCAAAAAAAAACCAGTAATTTAATCACTGGTTATAATTTTTGATCTTTGAGAACTTTCACATATTTTATATGTTAACTATTCGCTTTTATGGCGAGTTTTTTATCTAACCTAAATTGATGTAGCAGTGGTTCTGTATAACCACTGGGTTGCTTAACGCCACAAAAAACGAGTGATGAGGCAGCCTTAAAAGCAATACTGTTAGTAAAATCATTGCTCATTGCTTGATAGCCTGGATCGTTGGCATTTTGACCATCAACAATTTTCGCCATTTTCTCTAGGCTTGCTTGTACTTGCTCTGGTGTACAAATGCCATGATGTAACCAGTTAGCAATGTGTTGGCTAGAAATACGCAAAGTTGCTCTATCTTCCATCAAACCAACATCATTAATGTCAGGTACTTTTGAACAACCAATACCTTGATCTATCCAACGAACTACATAACCAAGAATTCCTTGGGCGTTGTTATCTAATTCTTCGGTGATTTCATCGCTAGTCCAATTAGTATCTTTCGCTAATGGGATGGTTAATATGTCATCTAAACTAGCACTTTCACGTTGCATTAAATCTTGTTGAAGCGAAAAGACATCCACACGGTGATAATGTAATGCGTGCAATGTAGCTGCGGTTGGAGAAGGAACCCAAGCGGTATTTGCGCCGGCTTCCACATGATTAATTTTAGTGGCGATCATGTTAGCCATTTGATCAGGTATTGGCCACATGCCTTTACCTATTTGAGCTTTTTGACTAAATCCACAAGCTAAACCAATATCAACATTGTTATTTTCATAAGCTCCAATCCATGGCGTTAGTTTAATATCAGCTTTCCGTGCCATAGGACCTGCGGCCATAGAAGTGTGAATTTCATCACCAGTACGGTCTAAAAACCCAGTGTTGATGAATACCACTCGTTCTTTAGCAGCATGAATGCAATTTTTTAAATTCACGCTAGTACGTCTTTCTTCATCCATAATTCCCATTTTGATGGTATTACGTGGTAAAGACAGTGCATCTTCAACGCGCGCAAATAAGGTATCAGCAAACTGTACTTCATCAGGGCCGTGCATTTTAGGTTTTACAATATAGATAGAGCCTTCGTTACTATTACTTCGTTCACTGTTGCCTTTTATATCGTGCAAGGCAATAAGTGAAGTGATCATAGCATCTAAAATGCCTTCGGGTATCTCGCGATCTTGACTATCAACTATAGCGTTGTTTGTCATGAGATGACCTACATTACGAACAAACATTAAACTGCGACCTTTTAAAGTCACTGTATCACCTGATAATGATTGATAATTTCGATCGCTATTCATTTTTCGGGTAAATTCTTGGCCACCTTTGTTTATATTTTCAGTTAAGTTTCCTTTCATTAACCCAAGCCAGTTACGATAGGCAATTACTTTATCTTCACCATCAACTGCTGCTACAGAATCTTCACAATCCATAATTGTTGTTAAGGCTGATTCAAGGATAATGTCGCTTAATGTTGATGGGTCAGCTTTGCCTATATCACTGGTGGCATCAAAGACTAATTCTAAATGCAAGCCATTATGCTTAAAAACGATAGTGTTTGGTTGGTTGATGCTGCCAGTAAAACCGATAAACGCATCAGCATTTTGCAATGAGCTTTGCTCGCCATTACTTAAGCTGACCATTAGTTGTTGTTCATTTAAATGATAAGCAACGACATCTTGATGACTAGCATTTATTAATGGTATAGCTTGATCTAAATACCCCTTAGCGTAGCTAATAACTTTTGCGCCACGTACAGGGTTATATGCACCTGATTTTTCTGCACCATTATCACTGCTGATAACATCAGTACCATAAAGTGCATCATATAAACTGCCCCAACGTGCGTTTACTGCATTTAAGGCAAAGCGAGCATTCATTATTGGTACAACAAGTTGAGGGCCAGCGGTAGTGGCAAGTTCAGCATCAACATTCTCAGTGCTTATAGAAAAGTCATCAACAACAGGAGCCAAATAGCCAATTTCGGTTAAAAACTGCTTGTAGTTAATGAAGTCGAATTTATCGCCAAAGTTCTCCTGATGCCAGTTGTCTATTTGTGTCTGTAATTCATCACGCTTAGTAAGTAATTTGGCATTATCATCAGATAAGTCATTAATAATTTCAGCAAAGTTTTGCCAAAATAGTGATGAAGTTATTCCTGATTCTGGTAACGCTTCATGTTCAATGAAATCAAATAAATCTTGGTTTATTGTCAAGCCTGCTAATTTTACTGTTTGGGTCATATTTTCCTCGCTTGCTTTGCTTACTTTCTGTTTGCTTAGGTAAACTAGATGAAGTTTAACATTTAGGTGAAATTTTTATATTTTCCTATCCTATTGTTAATCGCGTTGACTAGCAATATAAGTGTTATTATAACTACTATTTAGCTTGTGAATGAGAATGTTCTTTTTTATGTTTTTGTGTATATCCCTCTTTAGGGGGATGAAAATAATGGTAATAAGAGGGGAACTAATAGGGGTATTATAAATGCGGTCAATAGTGCTGACACTATTAATGCCACAGAGCTATATGCACCTTGGTGAACATTGTTTTTTGATAATATTATGCTGCCAATTACATGACTAGCCGAACCAATCGCAAGTCCTACAGCTATATCGCTTCGAACGTTAATGAACCTAAGCCAAGCAGGGCCTAATAGGGCACCAGAGAATCCTGCAATCATAATGGCAAAAGCAGTTATTGAACTATCACCTTGAAGTTGCTCTGTCAAAGTGATACCTATGGGGGTTGTTACTGATTTCAGTGATAACGAAATGGCGATTTCTGCTTGCTGTATTAGCAGCATGGTTAGAGAAAAGCTAATTGTAATAACTATAACAACGCCTAGTGCGAGTATCGTTACTAATTGTTTCCAATAGCGCTTAATATGTTGAAGCTGTTGATATAATGGATAACCTAAAGCAACAGTTGCAGGTTCTAAAAATGCATTTAAAGATTGAGTTGATTGGCGGTAACTAGCGTAATTGATATCGTTGACTAATAAATAAGGTACTAGCATAAGTATGGTGATCAACAGTGGGTTTAACCAAATAAGCTGCCACTTTTGTTGAGTCCAAGCCACACATTGATAAAGTACTAAAGTCAACAACGTTAACATCAACGAATCGACTAAATTTATGTTATCTGTAAGCAAATCAATAACCTTTCGAAGCTGGTGTAGGTTTTGATTTAGTGGTTAGATATTTCTCAGTTAAAATACCAATAAAAGTTATTAATAAAAAAGTAGTAAAAAAGATAATGGCAACAATAGAATAGCCATGATTTTTTATTAACTCAAAGTGGTTAATAACGCCAACAGCCGCAGGAATAAAGCAAACTCCCATATGCTTTATTGCCCATTGATTTGCTTTGTGAACTTTATTAGGAATAAGCCAACCTAATTGTAAAAGTAAACAATAAATGATCATACCGTATAGGCTTGCAGGCAAGCCACCAACAAAGCTATTGAGTAGCTTGCCTGCCGTTAAGCAAATACTAATAGCAATAATGGTATAAACAATATTCTTCATTTTACTTTTCTTATGTCTATATGTAGGTTGGTCGCTTGAAGAGGTTCTTACTCACTCATTTGTACTTGCCTTGCGGCCTCTATGACTAATTGTCTAAACCAAATATGACTTGCATCATGATGTAATAAAGGGCTCCAGATCATTTTTAATTCCATCTCAGGAATCTCAAAGGGTGGTTTAACTATAATGTAATTAGCATCATTTTTATGTAACATCGCGGCTTTGGTCGGCAAAGTAGCAATTAAATTGTCTTCAAAAGCAAGTTGCATTGCCACATGGTAGTTTCGAGTGAACACTTTGATATCACGCTTTTTTCCTAATCTTGCTAGTGACTCATCTACCCAGCCTAGCTTTTGTACATCATTTGGATTCATACCAACACCCACACCAAAACCTGTTTTTGATACCCAAACATGTTTTGCAGCCAAGTAAGAATTCAAATTGAATTTGGTCACTACTGGATTTTCAGCACTTAATAGACAAGAAAATGAATCACGCCAAACAGACTTTTGATGAAAAGATTGTGGTAGTTCATCGAAACGGTTGATCGCCATATCTATTTTGCCGGCTTCAACATCATGGAAAGTAACATCACTGGGAGTCATAATATCAATAGTCACATTAGGTGCTATTTTATTCAGTAATTTTAATAGTTTAGGTAATAAGGTTGATGCAGCATAGTCACTGGCCATAAGACGAAATACACGAGTACTATTTTGCTCGTTAAACTCTTCCTCTCCTTGCAGGGTTTCTTCTAATTCAAGCAATATTTTTCTTATAGCTGGTGCGAGTGTTCTTGCTTTTTCAGTTGGAGACATTCCATCAGAAGTACGTACTAATATGGGATCATTAAATAGAGTTCGTAGCCTTTTTAATCCATTGCTCATTGCTGGCTGGGTTATATTAAGTTGGCCCGCAGCACGGGTTACATTCTTTTCTCTAAGTAGTACGTCTAAATAAATAAGTAGGTTTAAATCAATTTTAGAAATATTCATCAGTTTAATAGCTCCTAACATATGCATAAGTAAAATGAATATAAGCTAAGTTTTAATATCATTCAATGATTATTAGCGGTTATTTCTTGATTTATTTAAGGGGGAATAAATTTGTTGTTCTGTAATTAGCTGTATTTTAGGTGTTAATTGAAAATAGTATAAAAAGTTCACTTTGGTATTTTCTGTGTGAATGGTGGTAATAATAAATATATATTTCATAAATACTACTTAATTGACTATTATTTTTGTTGTCCGGTGTGATTGCTTTCTAAGTTAGTTACACCAACCCAACAATTAGTTATACAACCTAGATAAATGTTAAATAAGACCATTGGAGAATATTATGTCTAATTATCAAAGTGCGATAGAAGCGGTTCAAGCGATCAAAGCAAATGCAGGTAGCTCTTGGGATGCTATAAATCCAGAATCAGTTGCTCGTATGCGTGCACAGAACAAATTCAAAACTGGTTTGGAGATTGCTCAGTATACTGCAGACATTATGCGTAGCGATATGGAGGCTTATGATGCTGATAACTCTAAGTACACCCAATCTCTAGGTTGTTGGCACGGTTTTGTTGGCCAACAGAAAATGATTTCTATCAAGAAGCATTTTGATGGTAAAACTGATCGTCGTTACTTATACCTTTCTGGTTGGATGGTTGCTGCACTTCGCAGTGAATTTGGTCCTCTTCCTGACCAATCTATGCACGAAAAAACTAGCGTTGCTTCATTGGTTGAAGAGCTTTACACTTTCCTACGTCAAGCTGATGCACGTGAACTAGGCGGTCTTTTCCGTGAACTTGATGCGGCAAGCGATGGCGATAAAGCTGCTATCCAGAACAAAATTGATAATCACGTTACTCACGTTGTGCCAATTATTGCAGATATCGATGCGGGCTTTGGTAACGCAGAAGCAACTTACCTAATGGCTAAGCAAATGATCGAAGCTGGTGCTTGTGCGCTTCAAATAGAAAATCAAGTTGCCGATGAAAAGCAATGTGGACACCAAGACGGTAAAGTAACTGTTCCTCATGCTGACTTCCATTCTAAGATTCGCGCATTGCGTCATGCTTTCCTAGAGCTCGGTATCGACAACGGTATTATCGTTTCACGTACTGACTCTGAAGGTGCAGGCCTTACTAAAGAAATAGCGGTTGTTAAAGAGCCTGGCGATCAAGGTGACATATATAACTCTTTCTTAGATGTTGAAGAGATTGACGTAGCAGATATGGCTGAAGGCGATGTATGCTTCAACCGTGACGGTAAACTTGTTCGTCCTAAACGTTTACCTTCTGGTTTATACCAATTCCGTCAAGGTACTGGTGAAGAGCGTTGTGTATTTGATAGTATCGAGGCAATTAAAGCTGGCGCTGACCTTCTTTGGATTGAAACTGCAACGCCAAATGTTGCTGATATTACAGCAATGATGAATGACGTTCGTAAAGAAATCCCGAATGCTAAGCTTGTTTATAACAACAGCCCATCATTTAACTGGACTTTAAATTTCCGTCAACAACAGTTTGATGCAATGGAAGCGGCAGGTGAAGATGTTTCTAGTTATGTTCGTAGTGACTTGATGAATGCTGATTATGACGAAACTGAATTGTCTGCAAGAGCTGATGACAAGATTCGTAGTTTCCAAGCTGACACTTCACGTGAAGCAGGTATCTTCCATCATCTAATCACTCTTCCTACTTATCATACAACTGCATTGTCTGTTGATAATCTGGCTAAAGAGTACTTTGGTGATGCGGCTATGCTTGGTTATGTTGAAGGCGTACAGCGTAAAGAAATACGTCAAGGTATTGCCTGTGTTAAGCATCAAAACATGTCAGGATCTGACATGGGTGATGATCACAAAGAATACTTTGCTGGTGAGAACGCACTTAAAGCAGGCGGCGCAAAAAACACTTCTAACCAGTTCGGTTAATCGCTAGTTCCTTATTGTGTTTAGGGAAAAAGTGTTCAGTGTTACATGAGTTTGTGAAAACTCGATACAAATAAAAAAGGCTAGAGCTGTTAAAAGTTCCAGCCTTTTTTATTAGAAAAAAATGACGTTATATATTTTCTTTTGTTTGAGGGGGAGCACTATTCGTTTGCTATCAATTTGTTAATCATCTATTAAATCTAGCTTGGGTTAAATAGCGTGGTATGATTTTTTTAGTTACTGGATAAAAAAACAACTGAGTTGTCGTTTCATTTTTCCATATTTTTAGCAAAAGCAAAGCCCCCATTAAAAGGGTAGCTATTATGAAAATGAGAAGAAAAACTTTATTTATATAGGATACGATACTTGAGAGGGGATATTATTTTTTATATCGTTACTATTGCTTGCCTCAGTTCTTAGCAAACAATAATAACGTTAATAAGGTGCTGTAATTTTTCGAAAATTACATACCTATTAGAAATTAGAAATTAGAAATTAGAAATTATAAATTAAAGTCATTGAGGTTTCTGTATTTGTATTTTCAAATTCAGGTTCAACTTCAGTGTCATAATCTATACGTAAAGCGAATTTTAGTTGTAGAGCGTCAATTAACTGAGCCGTTACGGAAGTTTCAGATTTATAAATACTATTATCACCTGATTTGGTCGCTTGCTTGGCAACAAGGTATTGTTTAAATTCAACATAGTCATTGAACTTATGCGAATAAAGAGCTTGTGCTTGTATGATAAAACTGCTGCTACTAGTTGAAGAGTCAGTATCTGTTGCACGGGTAACATCATACTTTACACCAGGACCTATATCAGCAAAGAGCGATGATGTTTCTGTTTTATACCACTCACGACCCCAACCGGCAGAAAAAGAACTTTGTGATTCAAAACCACTAAACTTATCTTGTTCATAAGCAAGGTTACCATAAATATAGTTTTTACCCGCTTCACCTACGGTGTAGTTGGTCTGAGTGAGTATGTCCCACTTATTATCAGTTGTTTCAAATTCTTCCTTCCCTGTGTCATCTTCTTTTTCTAGTTTTTTGGCTAGAATATTAAAAGCAACAACAGAGCGCCATTTATCTTTTTCATGCTTAAGATTAAAACCCGCTTTAATATCAGCGCTTTTAGTATTACCCGTTTTATATAGAAAGCCTAATTCAGCTGAAGCTGTATATGCTGATTTCTCCTTCGCAGTTTCTTGCGCTGTTACGGCGTAAGCTAATAGCGGCAGTATGCATAAGATTGGCATTGTTAATTTACGATTCATGATTTTCCTTGTCAATGTTGAATAATGTTATATGCGGATATTATATCAGCTGTTAATTTAATGTTAAATAACAGCTGTGAGTTTAAAAGCTATAGACCAAAGTTACTGCTGTTTGGGTATCTAGTTTTTCTTTGGTAGCTTCAACTTTACTGTTGTAATTTAGCGTGAAAGTAAACTTTAACTGCAGAGTAGAAATTAGTTTTGTTGTTACTGTTGTTTCTGCTTTATAAATGCTGTTTTCACTAGTGTCAAGGGATTGCTTTGCACTAAGGTGCTGCTTTAACTCAACATGTTCACCTAGCTTTCTTATGTACAAGGCTTGAGCTTGAATAATCCATGTGTCTGAAGTTCGTTGTGGATCAGTATCAGATGCTTTGAATAAATCGCGTTTATAACCAGGCCCTATATCTCCCCAAAGAGATGCCTTACTGTTTTTATACCAATGACGACCCCAACCGGTAGAGATAGAGGCTTGATTATCAAAACTACTAAATTCATTTTCTTCAAACCAAATGTTGCCATAAATATAGTTTTTTTCTTTATTGTCTATGCTGTAGTTTGTTTGTGAAGATAAAGTCCATTTTTGGTCAGTAGTTTTAAAATGGGTGTCGCCACTTTCGTTAGTAATATCAGCTTTTTTTAATAGTAAATCGACATTTAATAAGCTTAACCATTGGCCTTTCTCAAAACGTAAATCTAGCCCTGTTTTCATATCGCCACTATTGGTATTACCTGTTTTATAGAGGAAACCAAGCTCAGCTGAACCTGTAATCATTGGGGATGTTTTAATTTCTTGAATTTTATCAGGAGCCTCTAAACTAGATATTATATCAGCCGCTGTCGCTCTTGATGATTGCGGTTTTTCATTTACTGAAGCTTGATCATTCTCATTTTGAGAATAACTGCCTTGTGCATAAGCAGTAACAGATAAAAGAAAAAATGATGTAAAAGTGAATGGACGGATCATTTTAACCTCAAATTTTGTACAAAATTATGTTGCTAAGGCGCGTAAGCGTCTTAAAAATAAATAAGAGTAGATTTATAAGCAAACGTACAAGCGAGGCGTAACAGTGGCTAAAACTAAATCATAACTAGTCGGACTAGTTATTATAAAGAAGTTAGTTATATTTTAAAGTATCTTTTTAAATAAAAGTAAAAAAACAATAAAAGGGCCGAAGCCCTTTAAGTTAACTAATCTATTTGATTAGTGCATTTAATTTACCTGCTTGATAAAGGTCAAACATGCTGTCAAGGCTAATTGGTTTTATTTTACTGGCGTTACCTGCGGTATTAAACGCTTCATAACGTGCAACACAGATTTCAGACATCGCTTTAGTTGTTTCGGCTAAGAATTTTCGCGGATCAAATTCACTTGGGTTATGTGCTAAAAAGCGTCGAGTTGCGCCAGTTGATGCTAAGCGTAGATCAGTATCAATATTTACTTTGCGAACTCCATTTCTAATGCCTTCTTGAATTTGCTCAACAGGAACACCATAAGTTTCTGGAATATTACCACCATACTCATTAATAATGGCCAACCATTCTTGCGGTACAGATGATGAACCGTGCATCACAAGGTGAGTATTAGGAATACGATCATGAATAGCCTTGATACGATCTATGGCTAAAATATCGCTTGTTGGAGGTCGAGTAAATTTATAGGCGCCGTGTGAAGTACCACAGGCAATAGCTAAGGCATCTACTTGAGTTTTTTGCACAAAGTCAGCCGCTTCTTCAGGGTTTGTTAGCATTTGATCCATAGTCAATTTACCTACTGCACCAATACCATCTTCTTCACCGGCTTCACCTGTTTCTAATGAACCTAAACAGCCTAATTCGCCTTCAACAGACACACCACAAGCATGAGCCATTTCAACTGTTCGTTGAGTCACGTTCACATTATAATCGTAGCTACTTGGGGTTTTACCATCATCCATTAAAGATCCATCCATCATTACAGATGAAAAACCTAATTGAATAGAGCGCTGACATACGCTTGGTGAAGTACCGTGATCTTGATGCATTACAACTGGAATATGAGGAAACTCTTCAATTGCTGCTAAAATTAAGTGTCGTAGAAATGGTGCACCAGCATACTTACGAGCGCCTGCAGAGCCTTGTAGAATAACAGGGCTATCAGTTTGGTTTGCTGCGATCATAATCGCGCGCACTTGCTCTAAATTATTTACATTAAATGCAGGGATGCCATATTCGAATTCAGCTGCATGATCTAGCATTTGACGCATTGAAATTAAAGCCATTGATTACTCCTAAATTAGCCAATTAGATTTATGAGGGTGAAGATGAAAACTTTTATTATTTACTACGTAATTATATCAGGATTTAAACGGTTCAGGCAGCAAAAGTTGTCGTTTTGATGGCTTGACATTGAATTTTAGTATTTTGTACGAAAATTACTAAAAAACCTTTCAAAAAGGAGCTGTTTTTAAAAGGTTTGGGTATTTATGTTTGAAAGTTAACCACACTATTGGGCATGGTTAAGTCTATAAAAATGAAATGTAGAGTAAACTAGGTTTTTGATGCGCTAAAGATACTACCAATGGCGGTATCTAATGCTGCTGTAAATTCTTCATCCGATTGCTTAGCACTAAGACCTTCTGTTAAAGCACGAGAAAAACTAGCGACCATATTGTGATTGGCACCAACTTTTTTATTTGCCTGTTCTCTAGTATAACCACCTGATAATGCGACTACTTTAATAACATTTTTATGGTTTATGCAATCAGCATAAAAATTATCAGTATCAGGCAGTGTAAGTTTTAACATAACTTTCTGTTCGTTAGATAGCTCATCTAATTCTCTAAGTAATGCTGATTTTAATAAGGCTTCAGCTGCTGATTTTTCAGGACTGTTAATATCAATTTCAGGCTCAATTATTGGAGTTAAACCTTTAGCTAATATTTGTTTAGCAACGTCAAATTGTTGGGTAATAATATCGTTTATACCCTGTTGATTAGCTAATTTGATTACAGAGCGCATTTTTGTACCAAAAACACCTTGAGTCACCGCTTTATCAAGTAGTGAGCCTAGCGCTGGCATTTCCTTCATCAATTGTACATCATTTTTTTCTTCACAAAGGCCTTTATCAACTTTAAGAAAAGGGACAACTTGCTTTTCTTGCCATAGGTATTGCGCTGCTGATTTTTTTGAAAACTCTCTATCTAGGGTGTTTTCAAATAATATAGCCCCCAAAATTCGTGTACCAGTAAAAGCTGCATTTGTTACAATACGAGTTCGCATTTGGTGCACTAAATCATACATCTGTTCGTCATTAGAAAATTCACTGTTTTCTATACCGTATAACGCAAGCGCTTTCGGGGTACTACCTCCACTTTGATCAAGTGCTGCAATAAATCCATTCTCAGTGGCCACTTTTTTAAGCATTGATGCCATCGTCGCTGGGCTTAAAGACATGGTGTTCTCCTTTAGGTTTGAGCTTTGTTTAAACTTAAAGCGCAATTAGTTTGGGTGCATTAACTTACTCATATATTTGAGTATAGTGTTACTTTATTATTTTGTTTTACTTATTTAATAGGCTAATTGAAATAAGTTACGAGCAAAAATTTTACTCATGGCGAAACCCTCACGTGCTATGTAAGGAGTTTCGCTACTCACTACTGCTCTTTGGCTCTTTGTTCTAATATTTCTACCGCCGGCAACTTTTTACCCTCTAAAAATTCTAAGAAGGCACCGCCACCTGTAGAGATATATGAAATTTTATCTTTAATGTTGTATTTATCTACAGCAGCTAATGTGTCGCCGCCGCCTGCAATTGAAAAAGCACTTGAATCTGCAATGGCCTTAGCAATAACTTCAGTGCCTTTACCAAATTGGTCAAATTCAAAGACACCAACAGGGCCATTCCACACAATAGTACCAGCACTTTTGATTATTTCGGCTAGTTTTTCAGCTGATTCTGGGCCGATATCAAAAATCATTTCTTCATCAGTAACTTCGCTAACATTTTTCAATATAGCTTTAGCTGTTGGTGAAAACTCATTAGCCACGACGACATCATTAGGTACAGGAATATCGCCATTGTTAGCTTGAGCTTGTTGGGTTAGGCGTTGAGCTTCGGCTACTAAGTCAGCTTCGTATAATGACTTTCCTACGTTATACTTAGCCGCTGCAATAAAGGTGTTAGCAATTCCTCCACCAACAATAAGTTGATCAACAATACCTGATAATGATTCTAAAACAGTGAGTTTGGTTGATACTTTCGAGCCACCAACAATGGCAACTAATGGGCGGTCAGGATTGTCTAGTGCTGTGCCTAAAGCATCTAATTCTCCTACTAGTAATGGACCAGCACAAGCTGTAGGTGCAAATTTTGCCACGCCATGAGTACTTGCTTGTGCGCGATGAGCAGTGCCAAATGCGTCCATAACAAATACATCACAAAGGTTTGCAAGTTGCTTCGCTAATGCGTCATCATTTTTCTTTTCGCCCTGATTAAAACGCACATTTTCAAAAACAATAAGTTCACCATCAGCAACTTCTACGCCAGATAAATAGTCCTTCACTAAGCGCACGGGGTAATTTATAGCTCCAGCTAAGTAATCAGCAACTGGCTTTAGAGAGTATTCATCACAATATTCTCCCTCAGTTGGACGACCAAGGTGTGACATTATCATGACTTTGGCGCCAGCTTCTAATGCTTGCTTTATTGTTGGTAATGCTGCTTGTAAACGAGCATCGGAGGTGATTTTTCCATCTTGAACGGGCACGTTTAAATCTTCACGAATTAAAACGCGTTTATTGGCTAGATCTAAATCAGCCATTTTGATAACAGTCATGCTAACTCCAAATAGGTAATAATTCTGTATACCCAAACCACCGCAAACTGCTAAACAAGCATTTTAAGTCGTTTGGTTATATAACTAATTTTGATTAGTCATTCTCTAATAAGTCGGTGGTTTTCAATGAGAACTCAGTAAGTAAGTCGTGAATAAATCGATTTAATTCACCTGCCATTAAAGCAAAGTCAGCATCTAGTTTGGCAATTATATCGTCACTATCTATGTCGTCATTTTGTTCTTGAATAACGTCAAAGAATTTAATGCGTTTGATAGATAAATCATCACAAAGCATAAAAGATAATGATTCATCCCATTCAAGTGCAACTTTAACCATGTATTTGTCTGCATCTAAGTGAGATTTTATTTCATCACTTTCTAAGTCTTGATTTTTAACTCTAATCACTGCACCGTCATCGCCTAGGGCATTAAATTCAGCCTCCATGCCCAATTGAAATTTAGCACCTAAATCTTTTTTAACCAACCAATCTGTCATTGTTTCATCAGCTTGAACATCAGGCTCTAAACTTGTAACAGGCAACGTGCCTAACACTTTACGAAGTAGTGCTAGCAAGTCTTCAGCTTTACCGCGAGCGCTAGCGTTAATAACTATAATGTTATCTTTAGGACTAATGTAGGCGTGAGTATCTGAAATACGAGAAAAAGCACGTGGCAATAACTCGAAAACAATATCTTCTTTAAATTGTTCTTTTTCTTTTTTAGTAGCGCCGCGACCTTGTTCTTGCTCAAGCAAGTTGACCTTTTCTTCAATCATGTCTTTGATAACAGGTGCTGGCAATATTTTTTCTTCTTTTCGAGCACATATCAAGAAGTTGTCATTAGCGCTATGAACACTAGAGTGCCCATGCTTTCCTAAGGCGTTCACCCAGCCAAAGTGAGCTAACTCGGTAGAGCCACAAGGAGTGAAAAGATGTTCACTGAGGTGTTTCTCTAAGTCTTCTTCTGAATGTTCGAATGGGCGAGTAAAAGCGAAAAAATATAGGTTCTTAAACCACATAAAAAGGATCCTAGCTTGAGTGCTCACATAGTTAAGAAGGAGTGAGGCAGATTTTTTAAAAAGCCATATTACCTGAAAAAAACAAGCGGATCATCAGCATTTATTAAATTTATACCCAAACTACTTCAAGATTAGCGTTTAGGTATATTCAAGCTCGAATTTATCTCCTTTAAGTGCGCATATCTGGTAACTCAATATGGTAACTCAGACCTTCATTTACTTCACTGTGAGCGGTAATACTACCGTTTAGTGTATCTACCACTAGGTTTTTAATAATATGAGTCCCTAACCCAGTACCTCCCTTATTCGATTTTGTTGTATAAAATGCTTCGAATAATCTATCCGTGGCCTCTTGGGTGAGACCGTGTCCATTATCTTTATAGTCAATAAGTAGTTTGTTGTGGTGAAATTTAATATTGATAGTTATTTCACCACGATTGATATGCTCGAAACCATGAACGATGGAGTTAATGACTAAGTTGATTATAATCTGTGCTATAGCACCAGGGTGACTATATACTTCGATACTTTCATCACATTGTACTTTGATACAGTGGTTGGTTTTTTTTAATTTGGGATGTATTGACTGTATTATTTCATCCATATAACTTGAAATATTGACCATGCGAATTTTATCACTAGTTTGATCCACTGCTATATGCTTAAAGCTAGTGAGTAACTCTGAAGCTCTCTGAAGGTTACTTGTCAATAGTTCAGTGCTTTTATTGGCATTTTTTATGAAATTTTCAATACTCTTTTTCGATATTTTGTTTTGCTCTAGTGCTTGTTGTAAATCTGATATCTGCTCTAATAAATAGCTTGATGATGTGATGCTTATGCCTACAGGGGTTGCTACTTCATGTGAAACTTCTGCAGAAAGCTCGCCTAGCGAGGCCATTTTTTCTGCTTCTAAAAGTCGCTCTTTAGCTTTATTGAGTTCTTTAATCGAATGAATTAAATCTTTGTTTGTTGTCGTTAGTGTTTGTTCTGTATAACTGCGGCGAGCATTCTCTTCTTGCAAGCTTTGTTTTTGTTTCAGCAATTCTTTTTGTTGAACTTCCATATTTAGCATCGTGCTGCTTAACGAAGATGTTTTTTTTGCCACTTCTTGTTCAAGTAATAGATTTTGCTCATCAATTTGTTCTTTGGCTCTATCGGTTTCCAATTGTGATATAGCTAACTTGTCTTTGAACTCAACTAGCTCATTAATTAAATTGTTGTAGGCATCTTCAAGAATATTTAGTTCATTTTTTTCATAATTCATTGAATGGAGCTTGGATGCTTCAGGATCGTCTAAATCAATTCGTCTAATTTGTTGGGTTAATTCGTGAAGTGGCGTGGTTAATAGTTTATTAAAAGCTAAAGTAAATAAAAATACTAAAAATGCAGTTTTAACAATAGCGTTACCAATAAGGAAATATATGCCTACTTCAATTCGGCTAAAAATTACGGCATTGCTTGATAATAAGGTTACACGCCCTACTGAAGTTGTTCGTCCTGAAAATTCAAAAATAAGAGGAAATGAATGACCAAATAAACCTTCCGTGATTGAGCTGATGCCCTTTGACTCTCCACCCAAATTATTATTATCGATTTTTAGTTTTTCAGGAGAAATTACTTCACCTAACTGCGTAATTATATTATTTGCTTCATCGGTAACCGTAATACCTTTGATCATAGGGATGGCAACAAGGCCTTCTGATATATCGATAGCTTGCTGAGTGTTAAGCTCCCAAACGGCACGTGTTAAGCTACCACTAATGGTTTTCTCTAAAGTCAGGAGTTCACTATTGATGTGATTTTTAGTATTTAAATATTCGGCAACAATTTGAATACCTGTAACACTCACCGTTAATATGAAATAAAAGGAGAGTACTCTGGTCAGGAGTTTGCGAGAAATGCTCTTTACTTTCATATAATTTAACTTAGTTAATATTGAATGTTGCTATTATTGTGATTTTAGCTAATTTTAACAAAAGGATAAAATTTTTTTTACAAAAAATGATAAAACTTGAAAAATTGACAGTTATTCACTTAATTTAGTGTTCAATATTCTAGTGAATTCTTATTACAGTCACATGGCTATGTTGATCACATGTTGTCATATTTTTGTAATAAAACGGCACGTTGTCATATTTATGTAATAAAGCGGTTATAGCATTATCATCAAGTAATTTATTTTGTACTAACAAATGATAAAACATATTTTTAATTATAAAAAGGGTTAAACATGAAACTAGTAAAAAGTACGCTTGCATTAGCTACATGCGCAATTTTGGCTCAACCGTCATTTGCAGCAGAGAAAACGACAAGTGATGCAGTAAATTTTTACGGTAAATTGAACATTAGTGTTCAATCATCTGATGAAAACGGTGAAACCTTTAATGAACTAAAAAGTAACGCTTCCCGCGTTGGCGTTAAAGGTAAGTATAAACTTGATACAGATTACGGATTAACCGCAATTTATAAACTTGAATGGCAAGTAAACGTTGATGATGATTCAAAAAGTAATTTGACGGCTCGTAACCAGTGGGTTGGTCTAAAAGGTGGGTTTGGTGAAGTCACTGTAGGCCGCTCAGATACTACTTTAAAAGTATCTCAAGGTAAATTTGATTTATTTAATGATTATGAAGGTGATTTGAAACACTTATTTATTGGTGAAAATCGAGTTACTGATTCATTCACCTATAAATCACCGACTTATAATAATGTTAAGTTTTTAGCGAGTTATATTCTATCTGAAGATAAAGATTTTAGTGACCCATTTTCTGTTGGTGTGCAATTTGGGGATGGAGCCTTAAAGAAAACTAATTTTTTTGTGTCACTTGCTCATGATGAAAACATGCAAGGTAAAAGTGCTATATATCAAACGACCCGTTTAGTCGGTATGTACAAATTCGGTGACTTACGTCTTGGTGGTATTTTAACGGAAAGTGAAATTACTGAAGGTGAGTTTTCAGGATTAAGTGAAAATGGCTATGCAGTAAATGCTTCATATAAAATAGGGAAAGTGCTAGCTAAAGTACAATACCAAGAGTTTGCTGGTGCAGACGCTATTAATATAGGTGCAGATTATAAATTAGGTAAAAATACCAAAGTTTTTGCTTGGTATACAGATCGAGAAGGCTTGAATTTTAATGGGGAGACTATCAAAAAAGCAACGGAAGGGAGTTACTTTGCTATTGGTATGGAACAAAAGTTTTAGGTAGGTTAATAAGTTACTTCAATACGTATAATTTGACTTTAAAATAAAGTGTTCAAGTATACGAACATCCGATATTGGTATGTGCTAATGTCGGATTTTTTATTCCTAAAGTATATAAAAAACCACAAGATTATTATTATTAGTTAAGATAATTTACTTATTGAATAGTTGTCACAAAAATGTCACTTTTGTGATGCATAATGGCAATATTAAAGTTACATGAAGTTAATCTATTTAAAGGCATATGTATGAGTGGTTACATTTTAGTTGTTGAAGATGAAACACCAATCAGGGAAATGATCACTTTTGTTTTAGAGCAAAACGGTTTTAATTCTGTTGAAGCGGTTGATATAAAAGAGGCCAAGGAAAAAATAATTGAACCTTACCCTGATCTAATTCTACTTGATTGGATGTTACCCGGAGGTAGCGGTGTCAATCTGGCCAAAGAACTAAAACAAGGAGAATATAGTCGTAATATTCCTATTATTATGCTTACAGCGCGTGCTGATGAAGATGATAAGGTGAAAGGGCTTGATGCAGGTGTTGATGATTACGTTACTAAGCCATTTTCTCCTAAAGAGTTGATTGCTCGTATAAAGGCGGTAATTCGTAGAGTATCACCAACATTATTGGCCGAAAAGGTAGAGTTTCATGGCTTAAAGCTAGATCCTGTTTCTCATCATGTCACTATCAATGAAGAAACATTAGAGCTTGGGCCAACTGAATTTCGCTTATTACATTTTTTTATGACTCATACAGAACGTGTTTATTCACGTGAACAGTTACTTGACAATGTTTGGGGAACCAATGTTTATGTTGAAGACAGAACTGTTGATGTTCACATTCGGCGCTTAAGAAAGGCTATTTCAGGTGCGGGTCATGAAGGCTTTATTCAAACAGTTCGTGGAGCTGGTTACCGCTTTTCCGGTAAAATGGTACATAAAGCTAAAAATTAGATAGAAATAATGCAATCTCATTCGAACATTAATAATAAGCAAGACTTTCGTTTTCACTCTGGTATTGAAGCATTGCCGGATGCAGCTCTTATTTTATCTACAGATTTATTAATTGTCTCTGGTAATAAAAAAGCTCAGCGCCTTCTCGGAGTACGTTTTCCAGATGATGTTGGTAAACATATTGAACAATTGCTGATTGACCCGGTACTTTCAGAGTATTTAGCACAAGATAATTTTGAATCCCCTTGTTTAATTACTTCTCCCATCAACGATGAGTTGCAATTAGAAATTTCAGTCATGGCTTTTGGGGGGGAACGCGTTTTTTTGATGTCTCGTGCAATTGCAAAGTATCATCGAATGAAGAAAATGCGTCGAGAGTTTGTTGCCAATGTTTCTCATGAGCTGAAAACACCACTTACTGTTGTTCGAGGTTATGTTGAAATGATTCAAGAAACTGATCATGCCTTAGATCCCCATTGGCAAAAAATCTTTGGCACAATCCAGGGACAAGTTTCTCGAATGGAGCGATTGGTAGAGCAGTTGTTGAGCTTGTCTAAAGTTGAAAATAATCGTGATGACAATGACATGAAACAAGTAGATATGCCAAATCTTGTTGAAAACCTTGTTGAAGACGCTAAATGGCTTAATCAAATTAAACAGCATGATATTCGTATAAATATCACTCACGGTATTGGCGTTTTTGGTATTGAAACTGAGCTGAAAAGTGCCTGTGCAAATTTGATTTCTAATGCTATCGCTTATACTCCAGCCAATGGGATTATTGAAGTTAACTGGCTTCAAAATGGCGATAAGGTGATTTTTAGCGTGAAAGATAATGGTGACGGAATTAAACCTGAACAATTAAATAGGTTAACAGAGCGCTTTTATCGTGTTGATAAATCACGTTCGCGTGACACGGGGGGATCAGGTCTAGGGCTTGCCATTGTTAAACATGTATTACTTCACCACAAAGCTGAATTAGTAATTACCAGTAAATGGGGAGAAGGTAGTGAATTTGCTATTTATTTTGATGAAAGCTCAGCCTGTTAATGTACTGAGCTTAGACAATTATGGTCTAGCAATATCGACCATTAAATCATCAGCTATTTGTTCTAGCGATTCAATTAGATCATCAACACTTTCTTCATTAACAGCTATTTGGGCTTTGGCTTTAAACATTAACTGTCCGGTATGAGGCGCACTTTCTTGTGAGCTAACTAACTTAATTAAATTGCCACCTTGTTGTAGGATTACAGATGAAATCTCTTGAATAATACCTACTCTATCATTGGATGTTAATTCAAGTACAAGGTTTGTTTTTACTTCAGGTAAGTTTGATTCGGCAATTTCAACTTGGCAGTTCAAGCCATTAATATTATGAAGAGCTGAAATCAATGCACTACAGTGGCTTTTTTCAACTTCAGCTTCAATAACACCGGCAAAAAAACCTGATAGGTGGTGTAAGCTACTTACCTGCCAATTACCATGATGTTGACTTATCGTTTTGGAAAGTGATTCAACTAAGCCTGCTTGATCTGCGCCAATGCAAGAAATTACAATATGATTCATACGGGGTCCTTAAATGCGATATTCTTGATAATAGTAAAAATTTTAATCTGCTCGGGAAAGTTGGCTAAGCTCTTTATCAAGTTGCTCGCTATCTCCCAAATTAAGTTCAACCAAGCGACGTAAAAGAGTAACACTGTCAATATCTATGGCATTACATTGTAAGCCTGTTTCGTCATCTTGTTCGTGAACAACGGCAATGTGCATAGTAACTTCTGATTCATTATCCGATAGAAAAAACGTTAAAGTCCCTAACTTGCCTTTTAACGGTTGTTCAGATTCAACAGCAGTCACCAATGCTCCATTAAGAGATATATCATGAATAGATACTGGGTAAGTAATATCTTCAACGCTTAGCTCCGCTTTGATTGAAAATAATATACGGGTAAATAGGCGTCTATTTTCCATCTGATTTTATCATTTTAATGAATTATAGCTTTAGCATAGCTTTCTTTTAAAAAAAAGGCACCTAAAAAAAATAAGATAAAAAGGTGTTTTTCTTGTTTTTAAATGATTTAAATCATTTAATGTCTATTTAGTTAATATGTTATTGCACTAACTTTTCAGTAGTATAATTTCCTACAACAGCTTGCAATACATTAAGTTATACCGAGCCATTATCGATAACACCAGCTGAGATACTAGAAATGAAGTACAAGTAACAACGATTTACAGGGGGTTGGGTATCATGCTAAATCCACACTATGTTCTCTGGTGAAAAGAGACTTTAATCATAAAGAGTAAATTGATAATAAATGAAGTGTTTTGAAATGGAAACACTTCAAAAAACACATGCTAGGTTTTTTGAAGTGCATAAGGATTGTAAATTATTTAGCCTATTTTTTTGTATTTAATTCTATGTGGCTCAATTGCTGCCGCACCTAAGGTTTTCTTCAACCATGCTTCATAATCAGTAAAGTTTCCTTCATAGAAATTGATTTGTCCTTCGTCACGATAATCTAAAATATGGGTGGCAATACGGTCAAGGAACCAACGGTCATGAGAAATAACCATGGCACAACCTGGGAATTCTAATAATGCTTCTTCCAATGCTCGTAGGGTTTCAATATCAAGGTCGTTAGTTGGTTCATCAAGTAGTAATACATTACCGCCGGTTTGTACTAATTTGGCTAAATGGACGCGGTTACGCTCACCACCTGATAATTGACCAATCACTTTTTGTTGATCATTACCTTTAAAGTTAAAACGACTGACATAAGCACGGCTCGGAATTTCAAAATTACCAATGTGTAAAATATCATGCCCCTGTGAGATTTCTTGGTAAACGGTTTTACTGTTATCCATGTCATCACGGAACTGATCAACACTGGCCAGTTTTACCGTATCACCTAATATTACTTCACCTGAGTCTGGCTGCTCAGCACCCGACATCATTTTAAATAAAGTTGATTTACCCGCACCATTTGGACCAATAATGCCAATAATAGCGGCTTTAGGCACGCTAAAACTCAAATTATCAATTAATACTCTATCGCCAAAAGATTTGGTTAAGTTGTGAACATCTAAAACTTTATCTCCAAGACGTGGCCCAGGTGGAATGTATAGTTCATTGGTTTCATTACGTTTCTGGTGCTCTTGAGAGTTAAGCTCATCAAAGCGAGCCATTCGAGCTTTACTTTTTGATTGACGCGCTTTCGGATTTGAACGCACCCATTCAAGTTCTTGTTTGATGGTTTTTTGTAGCGCACTTTCACTTTTGCTTTCTTGCTCAAGACGAGCATTTTTTTGTTCAAGCCATGAAGAGTAGTTACCTTCCCATGGAATACCTTCACCTCTATCTAATTCTAAAATCCAACCTGCTACATTATCAAGGAAATATCTATCATGGGTAATGGCAACGACGGTGCCAGGATAATCATGTAAGAAGCGTTCTAACCAAGCAACTGATTCAGCATCTAAATGGTTGGTTGGCTCATCAAGTAATAACATATCTGGTTTTTGCAATAATAAGTGACATAAAGCGACCCGACGACGTTCACCACCACTAAGTACGGAAACTTTCTGTTCCCAAGGTGGCAGGCGTAAAGCATCGGCAGCACGTTCTAGCACGTTATCAATATTGTGACCATCTTGCGTATTAATAATGTCTTCTAATTGGCCTTGTTCTTTGGCAAGAGCATCAAAATCTGCGCCTTCTTCAGCATATTCGTTATATACCTCATCTAAACGCTTTAATGCATTTTTAACAATAGATACCGCATCTTCAACCACTTCTCGCACGGTTTTATTATCGTCTAATTGTGGCTCTTGTGGTAAATAACCAATCTTTGTGCCCGCCAGCGCACCTGCTTCGCCTTCAAATTCTTTATCTATACCTGCCATAATGCGTAATAAACTTGACTTACCTGAGCCATTCAAGCCCAAAACACCAATCTTAGCACCAGGAAAAAATGAAAGTGAAATGTTTTTTAAAATGGTTCGTTTAGGTGGAACCACTTTTGAAACACGGTTCATCGAGAATATGAATTTATCTGGTAGTGGCTGAGCCATATGAAGACCTTTTTAGAGGAAATTTAAATTGGGGTTATTTTAGAGTAATCACATAGGAATTAGCAATCATTGGATATAAAAAATGCTTATTAGCTAAACACTAGTAAGCATTTGTAATTGTTGGGCAGGTTAATTACTTTTCTACAATAGAAAATTGTTTGACCAACCAGCTACTGCCCGTTGCATCTTGGTTTGAATCGCCAAAGCGAACAATGAAGTTAGTTTGTAAACGACCAGCATCAGCTTTGCTACTGATGATCCAATCTCCGTAGGCTAATACAAATTCATTATATGTAGCATACTCAAGGTTGTTAGTTTCATTATTTGTAACTTCACCAACATTACCTGTTAACTGTAATGAGAAAGATTTCTTTTCAATTTTTTCTTTTTCATTAAGTTTTTCAATATAGATATTGGCAAATACATCGTTTTGCTCAAGTAACTCGACTTCTTCTACTTCTAGATTTACAGTATAGTCATTAAGCGTTTTATCACCTTTGAAAAATAGCGTTTCAGGGTAGCCCCAAAACTCGGTGCTTTCGCCTTCAACAATAACTTCACCAAAATCAAGGTTAGTCGAGGTAATTGTACCGCCAGTTAAATCTCCATTGCTTAACACTGCAGGAGCATTAGGGTCTAAATCGATAGGGACAAAACTTGGCTCTTTGATAACAATGGTTCCAGATTCTCCATCAATAGTAATTGTTCCAAAGTCGATAATTCCAGGAGCTGACGTGGGGTCAATAACGAGCTCTTTTATAAATGACTCTCCAGCATAAGAAACGAACTCGGCAATGGAGTCGTCTGTTATGTAGTTGTATGAATATGGATCTTGAGTACAAGCTTTCTGACCTCTTTCCATTATGCAAGTCTCTCTTACTGCACCAAAGGTAACTTTGTTGACATTTGTTTCAAGTAAGGAAAGTGATTCAGTGTCCGTTGTTCTAAATACTACAAAATTATAATCCTTATTATTAAGTTCAACCTTAACAGATTGTTTTTCACGATCAATTTCTTGCTGACCATAGGCTGTGTAATATTTGTAAGCCCCTCCATTACTATGTTCACCAATAAATGAAACTTTAACTAAAGCATCACCTTGAGCCTGAAATTCAAATGTTGAAACGGTTGAAATGTCGATATTTTCCTCAAGAGTGTAGTCCACTCCATAACCATCAATACTGTCAACTATTTCAATTTTGTACGCATCAGTACGTAAAAAGTGGGCATACCCAGAAGAATCTCTGAACTCGATTATAGGATAGCCTTGATCATTTGTTGATGAAATACCATTGCTCCCTGTCAGGCCAAGTTCAGCCGTTATAGTTACAACTTCTGGCACATTGTTATCATCAATATCGCTGTCACAAGCGAATAAAGCTGTTGATAGAAGGATTGCTGTTCCTGTTTTATAAAAATTCATAATAAAGTACCTTTAATAATTTATGTTTACACTGTATTTAATAAGTGCACTTTATTTTTTTATGCTTACGATGTAAACAAAAGGAGTGTGCTTTTGTGTGATAAATTGTTAAAAGGTGTGCTTGACATGCTTTTTATTTTTGTAATAGGTAATTATTGAACCTCTAGGTTTTGTGTATACAATGTATTCATAATATATACAGGAGACGGTATGGCTAAAATCACTGCAGAGCAGAGGCTTCGGAAAAAGAATGAGTTAGATGATGTCGTACTATCAATTTTTTGGGAGTATGGCTGGAATGCCATTTCATATGCTTCGGTAGCCAAAAGGTATGGTTGCAGTAGAGGAGCTATTCAACGCTATTACCCTTCACACGATGACTTTTCTCAAGCATTAAAAGGGAAGGTGCTCCCTCTCATTTTACAAAATTTAGATTGGTCATCTAGTCAAAAGTTTTATCGTTCATGGATAGAGCAACTTAATGGTGAAGACCAAAAGTTTAGGCGTGTTATGGAGCTATTGTTCAACAATGCATTACAGGAGCAACCATCAGAAATGACAAAATCAGGAGTAAATAGGTTATTACAAATGATTGAGTCAACATTTGAAGATAAAGAGTTAGGTAAATTACTTTTTGGTGAGACGTTTTTAGAGTTATTAAATCGTAAGGTAAGTATCAGCAGTCAAAATAATGAGTAAATATAGTTCCTTGGAAAGGAAACAGTGTTACCTCATAGGGGAAATCATTGCTTATTAGCTACCACAGGCTACCCAAATAAGCCTAATCCTCTATTTGTTCACCGATAAAATTTTGAGAACTTTTTTGAGTGCATCACTAGTTAGTAATTAGATCATATGAAAGTAATAGCTAATTTCCTAGCTTGTATGTTTAGGTTGAAGCACTTTTGAAGCACTTTTGAAGCACTTTTGAAGCACTTTTGAAGCACTTTTGAAGCACTTTTGAAGCACGGTTCCTCGAGAATATGAATTTGTCTGGTAAAACCATGAGGAAACCCTTTGAAGTGAGCGAAATAATTTATATATATTGTAAAGGATCAACCTTTGAGCAATTAACATAAAAGAATGATAAGGCAATAAAATATCGCTATGATAGTTTCTATGTATGAATAATTATAGGAAATATGAACAATGTATAAGTATGAAAAAGCATATTTTATCCAGTCGATTATAATTGGTATCGCCTTGTTATTTTTAGCATTATTGAATAACGAAACTCATGCTCAGACTTTAACAGTACCACCGAATGAACATCCTATTTTAAGGACAATACAAGAGAGTGTAGAAGCAAGTAGAATTAAAAAAGACGTTACTCAACTTGTAAGTTTTGGCACTCGACATACCCTATCTGATATCAAGTCAGAACAAAATGGGATTGGTGCTGCACGCCGTTGGATAAAATCTGAGTTTGATAAAATATCAGCTCAATGTGGCGGCTGTTTGGAGGTGATTTATCAAAAACAAACATTTTCAGATCATAAGCGTATTCCTGAGCCTACTGAAGTTGTAAATGTTATAGCGATACAGCGAGGTGTGAAAGATCCTGGTAGATATATTGTTATGAGTGGTGACATTGATTCTAGAGTAACTGACCCTCTTGATTCTACAAGTCTTTCTCCTGGAGCAAATGATAATGCATCCGGTATCGCTGGTGTTATTGAGGTTGCACGAGTTTTATCACAATATCAGTTTGATGGCACAGTTGTGTATGCTGCATTATCTGGAGAAGAGCAGGGGTTATTTGGCGGAACGATTATGGCCGAAACGGCTCAAAAAGAAAGTTGGCGAGTTGAGGCTGTTATAAATAATGACATGATTGGTAATATAGCAGGAATTAATGGAGTCATTAACAATACAACGGCAAGAGTTTTTTCTGAAGGTATTCGCTATGTGGAAACCACAGAAGAATCTAAATTAAGGCGTTTTACTGGTGGTGAAGTTGATTCAGCATCTCGAAATGTAGCTCGTTACATTGATAAAATAGCTGATGACTATATCCCCAATTTAAATGTCATGATGGTATATAGGTTAGATCGATTCGCTCGAGGTGGGCACCATAGGCCATTTAATAAAGTGGGGTACCCAGCAGTTAGAGTTATGGAAACTAATGAGCATTATGATCGTCAACATCAAAATATTCGTAATGAAAATGGTCGTCAATATGGTGATGTTTTGTCTGGCGTAGATTTTGACTTTAATGCCAAATTAACATCTCTTAATGCGGTAACTATTGCTTCTATGGCTTGGGCACCACCACCACCTGCATCGGTTGAAATTAGTGGAGCCGTTAAACCGTCAACAACACTTGCATGGAAAAAGCCTAAAGGGAAAATGGCAGATAATTTGGCTGGTTACCGTATACATTGGCGATTAACAACTGATGCTACTTGGACTAACAGCCAATTTGTTGGTGACATTAATAATTTTACGCTGAGAAATATTGTTATAGATAATTATTTTTTTGGTGTTAGTAGCGTTTCTAAGGAGGGCTTTGAATCACCGGTGGTTTTTCCTGGCCCCGCTGGATCTTTTGGTGATTACAACTAACCTTACATTAGAGAAAGATTAAGCCTTTAATCAATTAAAAGCGTCAAAGAGGCTTTTATATTTTTTAATTTTTATTAAGGATATACTTTGTTTAATAAATTCAACTGGCTAATTATACCTTGTTTATTGATTTTTTCTGTAGAATCCGTTTCTGCACAAAAAATTAATGTTGATGTTTTTGTCTACCATTTAAAGCCTCCTTTTATTGTGAGTAATACAAATAAGTTGGGGCTGTATTTTGACTTTTCAGCCTACCTGAATAGTAAGACTGATAAGTATCACTTTGAAACTGTATTTGTCCCGCGTAAACGTATTGAAATCATGTTGGATTCTGATAAATTTGAAGGCATTTTACTTGGGGTTAATCCAGTATGGTTTAAAGATAAAGCTGAAACTAAGTATTTATGGACAACGAGTATTTATCAAGATCAAGATGAAGTTGTTTCTTTGGCTGAAAGTCCAGTTGAATATACAGGAGTAGAATCTTTTGCAGGTAAAATTTTAGGTGGTATACGCGGTTTTTATTACTTTGGAATAAATGAGCAAGTCAGCCAAGGAAAAATCACCCGTTTCGATACTATTGGTGAATATGAATTACTGCAAATGGTGATATTAAAAAGAGTTGATGCTGGTATAGTCTCTCGTTCAACACTAGAATACTTAACGAAGCTAAAAGGCTGGCAAGGCAAGTTTTATTTGTCAAAGTTGCCCCATGATAAATATGAAAGACGCGTGTTAGTTCCTCACGATAAAAAAGCCATTTTTGATGAAATATCGCCCATAATCAAGCTCTTACCTAGTGACCCTTTTTGGAAGTCAATCCTACAACAATATTAACGCTATTATTGTGAATAACAAGTTGTAACAGATTTATATTTACCTCAACTGTAAAATTCCTTTTGATTATTTAAATGAAAAATTATTATGTTTTTCTTCAAAAAAGTGCATTTTTGCGCATCAAAACATTATGGGTGAATAATGAAAAAAGTGTTTAAGATCCTATCTGTAACTAGTATTGTCTCTGTTATTGCGCTGCAATGGCCAATTGGTTTTGCAGTAGGCCAAACAGTTAAAGAACGTTCATTGTGTCAACTAGTCTCAGGTAATCTTACTAAGTTTAAGTTTGCTGCCGGTGGAGTTATGCGTGGTGAAAAAGCAGAAGGTACTTTTAGAAGTACTTACTATGTTGATGGCTTTAAAAAAGGTATGTTGTGGTCATTGAAGAACTGTTATGAAATGAAAAAGGGGTAAACCTTTTTCATTTTTCTAAGTTATATACTCGCTTAAAAATAGTCTTAACTATTAGCATGGTTTAGGTTTTAGGTGTTAAAGCTTTAGCTAGTCGCTCAACCCATTGATCAACGACTAGTTTAATACTCTCAATATTTATATCATCATCACTCACATTTACTTCGTCAGTTTTGTTATTAACAATGACAGCAACTATGCCTCGGTTCGTATTTGTGTCAACAAATTCTACTTCTAAACTTGCTGCCCCAATAACTGCTTTTTGTGCTGTAGCAAGTAAATAAGCCTGTTCACCTGCCATCATCACAATTCTAAAGGGTAATATATCTAATGGACTTAAGGTCGGCTCTAACTCTTGAATATTGGTTAATGCTATTTTTATTAGTAGAGAATCCTCAGTGCCGGGTTCTACAAACTCAAAGCGATCACCAACTCTTTCTTTGATTTTCTTTTCAAAGTAAGCGGTTAATTTAGCTTGTTTTTTATGATTAACAATATTGGCAGCTTCATTTGGGTTTAACCAAATTTCGATTGGATTTAACGCAATTTTTTCATATTGCTGTAACTTGGTTAATCTAAATCCGGGTTTAGTTCTAACCCAGGAGTTGTCAGTATTGGGATTTGCTCTAAAAAATCGATAGTCTTTTAAAAAACCTGATTTAAATTCGGGTTGTTTTAGACCGTTGGCACAGCCTGATAGTATGAGGCTAGTCAATACAATAGAAATTAATACTTTCACGTTTACTTTTACTTAATGAATAATGGTCAAGATGGAAAGTATAAAGCGACTGTTACTTTTAAAGTGTAAAAGTTTGTATTTGTTCTTTCTTAAACTTTAAATTTTTAATGGAAAAAGTGCTGGTTTGCAATGCTAATACAAAGACGTGCTAATTGAGTTTAAAGCGGAAAAGAGTTCCGCTTTAAACTGGTTTTGGATAAGGGTTAGAATCGATAACTTGTACTAATAAAGAAGCTTCTTCCTACTACATCGTAAATGTTTGGTACAGTGTTCATATCATTGCCATCAGGTACTTTTTCTGGCTCAGTATCGAAAATGTTTTTAATACCGCCAGTTACTTGCCAATCGTTATTAATGAAATAAGCAGCAGATAGATTGTGATACACAACATCATTGGTTTCATAAGGATCGCCCCAAGCGTCACCTTCCATGCCTTGAATGTAATTGGCAGTGTAAAGCAAGCTTAAATCATCCGTAACATTGGCACTTACCGTTAAGTTAGATTTTAACTGTGAATAGCCACCCATGTTGCCATCAATAGTGCCTTCATAACTTACACCATCTTCTTCAAATTCAATTAAGTAAGTTGTATCTAGTGTGACTCTAAAGATGTCATAGTTATAACTGATATTCCAATCAATACCTGAAGTATTCTGTTGACCTATATTGGTTAAAGTTGATGTCATTTCTAATAAATTACCCTCAGGGGTAACATTAATGCTTTCACAAGCGGTAAGGTCGCCAGCTTCACAGGCATTTAGTTGTTCTTGCACATTCACTCTGGCAATAGCATTGGTGATTTCAAATTTCCAATAATCAATAGTAGTAGATAAACCTTCTCTAACTTCCCAAACAGCCCCAAAAGTAAATGACTCACTCTCTTCTGGTTTTAAATTTTCATCACTGGTGTAGTTGACTAAAATCTGTGAGTCTTCTGCGTTACCCCAAGGGTCATCTAAATAGTCAAATGATCCAGAGTTACCACCATAGAGTTCACTAACACTTGGTGCTCTAAATCCTGTTGCTGCAACAGCGCGTAACATAAAGGTTTCGGTGAAACGATAAGTTGCTCCTAATTTCCATGTTGTAGCACCACCAAAAGTAGAATAGTTGTCATATCGTGTTGCCGCATCTATAGACAAAGCATCAGTTAATGGAATTGATATTTCACCATACATTGATTGTACAGAGTAGTTTCCTTCGGTTGGATCTTGTTGAGCCGCTGTGCTTTCTCCTGCTTGGGTAATTTCATCAGGCGTGTAGAAGCCACTTTCGAAACGACTTTCAATACCAAAGGCATAACCGATGTCATTTTCACTAATACCATTATAACCCGCAGCTAAAGTGAACTGCTCGTTGCCACCTTCGTTCTCTTCGGTGTACATAATTCCTTCTGACGCTAAAAAGTCATTTGATATTTCATCGCCACTAAACCAAAGGTCCTGATTATCATAAATGCTTTGTTCCATGTTGCCAGCATGAATTGAGTTTTGAACTTTGTCTTTCGAGTCATTTCGGCCATAAGTTGCGGAGATGTCCCATTGGTCATCATTATCGAGGGAACCCTTTAAGCCAATGGCGGCTTGATAAGTATCAGTGACTTGCTCATAAATACGTGGGCCGGCATCGACCATTCGGCGCTTATATAAAAGGCTTTCCAGTTCAGGAATTAATACATCCCCCATATCAATACAATTGCCAATTGTATCCTCACCTGGTTGGCAAACATCTAAATCTATCGCCGCAGGTTGTGGTGCCATTTGCTGATTTGATTCACGACGGGTATACATAACATCGACACTTAGTTCGGTATCTGAAGCGATTTCTTTATTGTAACTGCTAAACAAACTCACCAATTCATTAGGCGTTTGTGCGTAACTATCTTGAGTATAATCATAAGAGCTATCTCTATCTTTCCAACCTCCTTCCCCATCAGGAACTTGACCTCCTAGTGACCCTTCAGGTATGTAAGATGACTCTCCTGAAGGCACAAAATCACGATCTGATTGAATTATTTCACCGCGGTTTGAGTACTGCACACCTACAACTAAGTTACCATCAGCGATTTCTGTACCATGTAAAATACTGAAGCCGCCACTCTCTCCATCGCTTTTATCGGTGATACTACCTTCTGCTTTTAGCTCAGTACCCTGAAAATCTTTTTTAGTGATAATATTTACCACACCTGCGATGGCATCTGAGCCATAAACAGCTGAAGCTCCATCTTTAAGTATTTCAATAGATTGGATTATAGAGACAGGAATAGTATTTAAATCAACAGATGAATCTGCCCCTGTGCCTGAGGCAACCATACGCTTACCATTTAGTAATACTAGCGTACGTTGCACGCCCATACCTCGCAGGTTTACCGTAGCTGAGCCTCCAGATCCATTGTTAGAGGTTGAGCCTAAGCTCATACCAGCAGCAGCAGGTTGTGCCGATAATATTTCTTGTACTGAGGTATAGCCACTTTTTACAATAAAATCTGATGAGATAACCGTTACAGGACTAGCCGTTTCAATATCTGTGCGGTTTATACGAGAGCCAGTAACAGCTATTCTTTCTATGTTTTCAATATTATCTTCAGCAAATGTCTGAACAGCGGTAACGGAGGAAGCTGTAATGCCTAAAATGACGGCGCGGTTGATGACACTTTTAACGTGGGAAATTTTTTTCATAATTTACTCTAAGTTTCTTTGTGAATATTAGGGTCTGTCGATCTTTTGTTGCTTACAACGGATAGAAACAAACCTCTTGCTAGAACAGCAAAGAATGTAATTAAAAATAGTTATTCTTTACTGATAAATAAAAAATAAGGGTTCCTTTTGATATTGTGAATAGCATTTAGGTAACATTAAGGTAACTAGAATGCCAAATTAGCTTTTAAGTCTATGCAAAGAGAAATCAAACAATGTTCAAAGAAGTGATTGACGTAAGTAAAATTTACCTTGGCTTTGTTTACTTGGTAGATACTGCTAGATCAATACAAAGAAGTTCGTTAAGAAATGTGGTTAAATTGTTAAGTTTGTAGCTGAGGTGAGGGAATTTCCAACGTTCGATTGTTTTTTGCTCAATTTCAAAGCAATAAAAAACCGACATAAAGTCGGTGTGTTTTATGTTTTAGGTTTGGTGATTTTGTATTTAAATTTCTTTTGTATCAGTTGGTTGGGTTTGTTTATGTATTTTGTTTGTGGTGATGTCGATAGTTTGGACGCCCATTGGGCGCTTTTGTGCCCTATCAGCGATTAGTGTGTTTTAAATATTTATTCGCTATGATGACTTCCTAACTAGCTAATTGATACCCTCTAATGAACAAGTTAACTTCCATTTTTTTGACTGATTTCTGTAAAGTTCAAGCCGTTTGTCATAACTCCGAACCTAACTGGTTAGGGTGGATTGCTATTGTTATTATTGGTTGGATGCTACTAGCTGTGCTTACAGGGATTTGTTTGAAGATTTACGACATCTTTAATTGAAAGAATCATTGTTTGTTGAACTACATTTAATGAAAGGGATTTATAATGATTATAATTGAAATTGCTTTAGGAATTGTATTAGCAGTAATAATATTAAACTATTGGCAAGACATTATTGGCTGGGGAATTTTAGCTGTTATTGGTTCAGTTATTATTGCTGCTTTAGCTGGGGTTAGCTATTTTATCTATAGCAACTGGGATTCATTAGCTCCTATTCTAGCTTTATTGCTAATTGTTGTTTGTTTCGTGATTGGTATGATGATACTGCACAAAGTATGTGAATTTCTTGATGAAAGGTTATCGCGATTTACAATAAAAATGTGGAATGTAACTGGCGGTGAAAGTATTGCGATCTTATTCATGATTATTACCCTAACTGTAGGAATATTTTTCGTATTAAAAGCAGTTATTACAGAGAACCCTCCGCACAATAACCTTCCTATAGGCTGTTTACTAATTTTTATTGGTGGACTCATTTATAATAACAATATCAAGAACAGCATAAAGAAAACTAGGGCACAAAGAATTATTCAGAAAACCTACGAAAAATAAACACGGTTACATTAACTTTGTTTATTAGCACCGTCATATTTCTATGAATCAACTCACAGGTTTTTTATTTTAGTTAAGACATAAAAAACTCTGTTATATTTGCTAATGAGCAAAAGTTATATCCTTTTAATAGCCCTTATTTGTGTATAAGTACCCTTTATGAGGTAAGAAAATGCCCTTTTATAGTGGGAAAAAATGCCCGTTTAATAGGTATGTACATTAGTTTTATTGGTTAGGTTTCAGGAGACCCCATAGACCACTAAAACTATTTCTTTGTAACATTCGGTAAAGACTTCGTTCAGTCCACTTGTTGCCTACACTGCTCCTTAAACCAGATTCATTTAAGTGATTACATACTAATTTATAGCTTGGTATTCTGTACCTGTGCACAACAAGCCTCTCTACTATTTGAATAATCTTAGCGTTGTGTTTTTTCTGTTCAGTTCTGTTCATATTCACTCCATAGCCCTTTAAGGCCATTTATATCACCGTCAGGATATTGAACTTGGCTAGATGAAAAGCTTTTAACTTTATCGCCAGCATATCCCTTGGTTCGAATCTTGGCTAAGTAGCTTAAATGATCCATAGCATCAATTTGTTTTGATAATGATGCACGGGAAACATTATGATATTGGCGAATGTGAAAAGTTCCGTCCATGCTTTCCCACACCATTCTAGCCAGCTCGTTTATTGGATAACCAGACCGAACCTTTTTACCGTCAACAATTACCGCCCAATGATAATGTTGCCCTTTGCCTTTTTCATATTCTCTACACCAAAAATATGCAATATCATTTTCTGGTATTTTATATTTACTGCTAATTCTTCCGAACAACCTGCGCTTGAAAATAGCCATTTTTTTATTGTCGGCGGTGTACTCAAGCATGTGCAAATCAAACTGCACAACACACACTTTTGAATACTTAGTTAACATCACGTCCATTTGTTGAAAGAGTCTAATTAGATGCCTTTTGTTAAGGCCACCGTCACCGCCTTTTACTTTCCACTCAGTACCGTTGAACTCATAAGTGTTCGATCTGCTAGTGTGCGGTTTTGCCCATTGCCTTGGTTTTATACTCATAGATATTCCAAGCTAATAGGGGTGTTATTATTAACACCACCATAAAGCGACTAATTGAATAAGCTGCTATACCCTTTACCAGTGGCTTGGCTTTAAATAACGACTATATTTTATGGGGTAACAATGTGCTTTATATCTATACGTCAGATACCATGCTAATCGTTATTAATCATGGGCTTAGGTGTAGTGACCCCCAAGCCTTTTACACGTTATTACCCTAGTAGTTATTTTGTACCAGTAAGCAGACATAAAAAAGGAGCGAATTAACGCCCCATTTCACATGACAAGAAAACTAGTAGCTATCGTTTGCCGCTTGCTGTCCATATATTTCGTGCAGCTTGGCGAACATTGTTTCTTGCTTACAGTAGCTACAAAGTCGAACTAATGCTTTGTTATCATTAGCCCTGCTCTTGGCAATGTTGATACTAGTTTGCTGTTTCTTTAGCTCCTCTCTAGCTTCTATTGTGGCGTAAATACCAATCAAGTGATCATCAATCCAATAGCTTGTTATAGCCCTAATTTTATTAGTTCTTGGGTGTGGTCTATTAATCTCTGTTCGATTAACTTTAATGAATTGTTCTATTTTTGGGATCACACTGTGCAAGTGCTTAACACCTAATTCGGAATATGCTTGATCAGGGTTTATTGATAGCCCATTTAACATATGGTTTAAGATTATTGATTGTTCTGTAAGAGCATTATGTGTATTATCAGTCATGCGAGTGGCTGGTGCTCTTTTTGGGGTGCTGGCTATTTTTTTATTTTCCATTCTATGCTCCTTGTTTTACTGTGCTGCGTTCAATATATGCTTGAATATCAGAAGGTTTGTAGCGAATAGTTGTACCTAGCTTTACCCAAGGTAGTCTCTTGTCTCCTCGCCATCTGAATTGAGCCAACGTTGACTCTTTAAGCCCTAAAATTGATGCCGTTTCGCTTGCTGATTTCAGTTTCTCTATATTGTTCTCTCTATTCATATTTACCTCGATTAAGTTATTTACGATTCTTCCTCCGTTATAATAGCCTACTGAAATACCTACGAATAACGCTAACTGGTTGCTGGAATTAACTCTTGAAACTGGTTGTTGGAGTTAGTTGAAAACCTTACTACCTTTATTCTTTTTAAACGAACGCAACCAATTGTTAAATGTACTTCCTTCAATTCCATCGCCATTATTAATTTGGTTTTCTATCTTGGTAATAGCTTTCAATTGAGTTAATTTTTCTTTCTTTGATCTAAGTTGGTTTTCGGCACTTGTGTATTCTGTCAAGACATCGATAATAATCGGTTCAAAAGTTTCATATTTTGGCGATCTTTTACCGCCTTTAACAGATGGGGCTCTAGCTAGTGTAACTTGAGAATCCTGCTCTTTCATAAATTCTAAGGCTTCACCAAATGTTTCATCTAACCCACTAATTAAAATATTTTTATTATGTGTTTCTTTTCTTAAGTTCATAATTAGGCTGCTTGCGTCTTGAATTGCGTCGATAGCCATCTTCAAAAATTTTAATTCCGTATGGGTTAATTGTGGGTTAAAAGATAAAGCCGCACTAAGCTCGCCATTACTTTTAGAGAACGCATTATATAGCTTGTTATTCTCTTGTTCATTTTGAGCAATGACTTGTTTCAACTTTATGTAGTCTTCTATATAACTCATTTACTGTTTTCCTTAACTTGTGATAATTGAAATATTAGTGCGCGTTTTTGTTCTTCGCTAACACCTTGTAATAAGTCTTGAAGCTTTGCGTCTACACCTTGTTTTTTCTCTATTAAACCAGCGTGTTCTAGTATTGATTGTTCAACTCGTTTTGCAGGTTCCTGCAGTTCATCAGACGATAAAACTACATATCCAGCAGTAACGTCATTACTTCGCTTACTACGGTGATTCAACAGCCTTTTAAGGGTGTAACCACCAACACCGATAGATTCAGCAAGGGTGGCATATGTACGCCTCAAATCGTGCCAATGGATGGTCAGTTCGTTGTCGTCGTCTTGCTTAGTAGCATTATTTATTTTTTCTAAAAACTTCTTAGGCTCTTTGATAGCCTGACCGTTAGTTTTACCAACAAAAACATATCGTGCTGATTCATCCCTTTCTGACCAACAACGCATTAGTATTTTTCTTAATGTGTCAGTAATAGGCAGATCTAAAGGATCACCATTTTTAGTTTCGTCAATCCAAAAGTAACCATCTTTTAAATTTACTCTTTGCCATTCAATATTTAATACTTCTTGCTTTCTCAAGCCAGTAAACAAAGCAAATTCTACCGCATCACAAACCGAACGAGTAAAACGATCATATTCAGGGTTATTTCGTACATCATTTACTGCGGTTAAGTATTGTTTTAATTCAGTAGGTCTTATGCGAGTTTGTTTTCTTGGAACATGATTCCATTGGCGTTTATGAGATAGAATCTTTACAGGGTTGTCGGCAAAGATAAAGACGCCATCAGTGCCGCGATATTCATATTTAGCAAAGTTAAAGATTGCTCGTAATACCCTAGCCATTAAGTCTGCCTGTGCTTTACTGCGCTTGGTTACTTGATGGTGAATATGGGTTACTTCATCTTCATTCAGTTTAATAAGTGGCTTATTCAGCCACTTTTTAAGGTAACAAGTCATAGCTTGTTTATAGCCTAATATCGTTTTATCTTTTAATGATTTGCTGGCGAGATAAGCTTTAAAAACAAAATCTAAAGTTACCGCTTGGTTTTTTTGTTCTTTGCGTTGTTGATTAGGATTTATACCATTCTCAATATCAGACAATATTTTATAAGCCTTGTCTTTAGCTTGCTTCAAGTTCATGGCTGGATACTCACCAACCTTAACGCGAATATCTTTACCATTACGCTTGCGCCGTACTTGAAAGGTTTTTTTACTTTTTGATATACGAATACCAAAACCAGACAATGAGGAGTCTTTATACTCTCCATGTTCTGTTAAAGCTTTTAAGCGGTCATCTCTAAAAGGTAGTGAATTACTATTGCCCATATACGATCCATTGTTCAAGCCACGTACAGGCATTGTTTTAAGGTTGAATCTGGACGCTTATTGGACGTCATTAATATTTGTGGACGCCTATTGGACGTCATTAATATTTGTGGACGCCTATTGGACGCCTTTAAAATAGATTTTCCTATTTAACAATAGTAGCCTGTAGAACCTGTGTTTCCTGAGTTGTAGTGATTTGTAGATGATAATAGATTTAGGTGTAAAGGTCAAAAAAGAACATAAAGTCGGTTTTACAATTAAACAGAGAAGTTATCATTGCAAAGGTGTAATTACTTCATCTCCTGCTGTTAATCCAGAAATTACTGTAACCATGGCATTTGGCTGTGCTTTACCTAACCTGACGAAACGACGTTGAACTTCACCATTAACCTTAAGCCAAACAAAATCTAACTGACCAACATGGGCAACTTTATCTACTGGAATATTAAGTTTGACTTGCTCTCCTGCGGGAATCAACATGCGTGCATACATGCCAGGTAATAAATTTTCATTGTAATTAATGCGCGCTTTAATTAAAAAGCTGCGGGAGCCAGTATTAGCCGCAGGCACTATTTCTTCTACTTCACCAATAAGAGTTTTGCTAACGCTGGGTAATTCAACTTTTATTTTTTGACCATGAGTTAGGGTTAGTGCTAATCGCTCTCGTACTTGTGCTTCCACTCGTAATGATAGCGGATTGTATAACGACAATAGTTTAGCGCCAGCTTGCGCGGTATCGCCCGGTTCTGCAAAACGATCAACAATAAGACCATTAATTGGGGCAACTAAAGTAGCATAACTCAGCGTAGTTTTTACTTGTGATAAGATCTGTTTTGCTGCGGTTAATTCAGCAACAATACTTTGATAATCAGCGCGAGTTTTATCAAAGTTAAATTCTGAAACCAATTGTTTTTTAAATAACTCTACAGAGCGTTCGAAGTTTTGTTTAGCTTCTTTGTGGCGTGCTTGCACAGCAATAATGTTTTGTTTGGCTTGTAATACCTGTGATTGTAAATCGCTTTGCTCAAGTTGAATCAACAGGTCACCTTTCTTTACTTTATCTCCTGCTCTTATATGAATTGTATCGATTCGGGATAAAATTCTAGATGAAATTATGGTCGTTTGTTTTGCTTCAACACTCGCCGCAACAGGTTCAAAAATAGTATCGCTACTCGCGACTACTTTATATATTTTGTTTTTATCAAAAGCAGCACTATTAGAACTTTTGTTCATACCTTTGTTTAGCGTTGGTGATACCTTCTGATCAAATGAGCCAGCAAGCCAAGCTACCATTAATAGTAAAATGGTCAAGGCGATAACAGGGATAAGTATTTTTTTTGCTGTGCTTTTATTTGCTTTGTTTTGAGTCATGACTTTTCCTATGTTAACCCGTTTTCTTGGCTTTTTCAGGTAACGTATTGTTTGTTAATTGTTTTTTGACTTTATTTTCAAAAACTAACAAATAAACAATAGGAACAACCAATAATGTAAATACAGTTGAAGAAATAATGCCAAAAATAATGGCAATAGCTAGCCCGCTAAAAACAGGATCTAGCGTAATAATTAAATTGCCTAGTAATGTTGTGCCGGCGGTTAATAATACTGGGCGCATACGTACGGAACCAGCTTGAATCAATGCTTCTTTAATCGGCTCGCCTCTATCACGAGCTTGGGTAATAAATTCAATTAAAATTAGCGAATTTCTTACTACGATTCCTGCCAGAGCGATCATGCCTATCATAGCCGTAGCGGTGAACAACACAGGCTCTGGTGCATTGGCTATTTCACGTTCTCCAAATTGGTTGAGCATAAAAAAGCCAGGCATGATGCCAATAACGGTAAGCGGAATAGCAGACATAATAATGGCGGATAACGCCGCAGAGCCAGTTTGTATTCTTAATACAAAGTAGATAGCGGTTAACGCAAAAGCAAAGGCAATGCCCATATCACGAAATACTCTAATAGTAATGCGCCATTCGCCTTCACCGCTCCATGATAAATTTATATTTTCAGGTAGGTGCCAAGTATTACCGCTACCGCTTGTTAAGAAAGTGCGACTATTCCAGTCACTTGGTTGAGTAGAAGTTTTGTTGCTTATTGGGTTATTGGTATATTGTAGGTCATTGCTAATATCTGCAATGATGGCTGCAGGTGTTCTACCTGAAATATCTGCCGTAACATAAACAACAGGTTTTAAATCTTTATGCAAAATGGCTTTGTCACTGATACGTTCTTCAAACTGACCTAACTCACCAAGTGATACCAGAGGTTGCGGCGCAATATCAATACCCTGCGGTGTTGTATTTTGTACAATGCCGGCTTGCCCTTTAATCGTCAATCTATGGTAGTCAGACAAAGTTTCTCGTTGCTCAACAGGAAGCTTTATATTGATCGCTAATGGCGTTGCTTCATCATCAATATGCATGTAACCAGCAATTTGTCCGCTATTTGCCACGGTTAAAGCTTGGTTGATATTTTGAGTTGATATTCCAGATAAAGCTGCTTTGGTTTTATCGGTAATAAAGCGTAAATTTGTTTGCTCATGACCTACTGTGGAATCAACATCAACAACATGAGGTTCTTGTCTTAATCTATTTTCAACGATATTTGCGGCTTGTTGCAGTTCACTGTATTGAGTAAACTCGTCACCATAAAGCTCAGCAACTAGGGTACTAAGAACTGGTGGCCCCGGTGGTACTTCAACCACTTTTATGTGCACTCCATCAGTGTTTAGTGATAATAAATGTTCTCTTAACCTTAAAACAATTGCGTGTGACTGGTGCTCACGTTCTGTTTTGTCGAGTAATATAATACGTAAGTCAGCCATGTAAGGTGCTTGGCGTTGATAATATTGGCGTACCATTCCGTTGAAATCTATCGGCGAAGATGTGCCAATGTAAGCTGAAACAGCTTTAATTTCAGGTAATTGTTGCACTTTATTTGAAACAACCTTTGCCATCGCTGCTGTTTGTTCCAAGGTGGTATTTTCAGGCATATCGATAATGATTTGGACTTCATTTTTGTTATCAAAGGGAAGCAGTTTTAGTGGTACTAACCTCATCACCGGTAACATGGCAGCAATGATAAATAATATCATTACGAGCCATAAAACTAATTTTCCTTTTTTTCTACTCTCTAGTAATGGTGTCAGTATGCGACGATAAAACTGACTAAAACCTTGGTTTTGTATGTTATTTCCACTTGTTTCGTCTACTGATTTAGGCTTGATAAGCTTTGAGGCTAACCAAGGGGTGACTAGAAAGGCGACGAGTGTAGAGCTGATAACGCTCAAAGGTACATTAAATGCCATAGGAGCCATGTAAGGTCCCATCATGCCAGTGATAAAAGCTAACGGCACAAAAGCTAGCACTATGGTTAATGTTGACATTAATAAAGGAACTCGAATTTCGTTTATTGCGCCAACAATTTTATCTTGTAGGGAGCCGCTTTTATCTTTTAAGTAGCGTTCAATATTGTCAACGCCAGTAATCGGATCATCAACGAGTAATCCTAAAGAAAGGATTAGAGCAAAAAGTGTTACTCGATTAATGGTGTAACCAAACATTAAATCAAGTGATAAAGTAATGCCATAACAAATAGGTACCGCTAATCCAACGACAACAGCTGAGCGCCAACCTAAAAATACAGCAATAAAAACTACCACAGTAAATACCGCAAAAGCTAGGCTAGTGGTAAGGTTATTTACTTTTTCATTGGCTGTTTCACCATAGTCTCGGAGTACTTCAACATGAACATTTTCAGGAAAAATTGATTGTTGTAGCTCATTAATTTTATTGTGTACGGCTTGTGCAACTGTGACCGCATTACTTCCGCGTTGCTTAGCGATACTAATAGTGACGACAGGGTGGTCACCACTAATTTTGGTAGACAGGTTTAGAGAGGAAATATTTTTTGAATAAAGCGCTTCTTGGTACCCGTTGGCAAAGTCAATCCAAGTATAGTTCTTTTGTTCACCAGGACCGTCGACGATATTAGCAATATCTTTCAATGAAACTACACTGCCATCTATTACGCTAATAGGTGCTTGTTTTAAGGCTTCAATGTCTCTAAAGACATCGCCACTTTCAAGACGGAAGGATTGGTTCTCTAGTGCCAAGTTACCATGGTGTTGCAAAGTATTTGAGGCTTGAATTGCCTTGAATACATCATTGATGGTTATTTTTCTAGCTGTCATTTGTTCAGGGTCTAAATTAACCTGAATTTCCCTTGAGCGCCCACCAATGATATTAACTTCACTAGTATTGTCTATTGCTTGTAAAAAGGTGGAAACTTCTTCAGCCAAGCGACGTAAATTGTAGTCATCAATGGTCTTGCTATCGCTGCTCCATAAAGCAAGCATTACAATAGGTACGTCATCTACTTCTATTGGTTGAACACGCCAGTTATCAACAATATCTGGAATTTTGTTGATATTTGAATGAAGCTTATTGTAGGTGTTGAGTAATGCTCGTTCGCGGTTCTCACCTACGTGAAATCGTAAAGTTACAACGCTTTGACTGTCATGAGTAACTGAATACACATGTTCAACACCACTCACTTGCGCTAATAACTTCTCTAAAGGTGTTGTTACTAATCGTTCTACTTGCGACGCATTTACACCAGGCGCGCTGACGATAACATCAATCATGGGAACCACAATTTGAGGCTCTTCTTCACGCGGAGTGTAGTTTAATGCCATCATGCCAGCTAACATTGATAAAATTAGAATAATGAAAGGCACTTTACTTACTATAATGCTACTGAGCAGTTTGGAAGTGAAATTTGTTGGAGTCTGCATATTCAGTCAGCTTTTCTTTGTAATTTTAATATATTCAATTTAGACGTCTTCACAAAACTGCTGTTGTAAAACTTCTAATAAATATTTGATTTTTTGATTAGCAATTCGATAATAAATTGTTTGTGATTCTCGCCTTGTTGTTACTATTTCGCTTTCTCTTAATTTTGCCAAATGTTGTGAAAGTGCAGACTGTGATAAGTCGATCTGCTCGTTCATTTCACCAACAGTAATCTCCCCATTAGAAAGGCAACATAAAATCATTAACCGATAAGGGTTAGAAAGTTGCTTGAGAATAGCGGATACGTGTTGAGCACTTTCCAGTAATTTGCTTTGATCAGTCATCATACTAAATCTAAAATCTCATTCGTTAATTTTATTTTAGTCTACTATTGAACTTTAATTTAGTAAAGGCTAATATACATTAATTAAGAAAAAGTTAAATTAGCAAATGCTAAATTAAATCACATGGTTTTTTTGAATTTTTAGGAGAACATAATGACAGTCAATGAAGCACTTCGTTTAGTCGCGGGTACTATGATTTTAGTTTCGCTAGTACTTACTCAGTTTCATTCTCCCAATTGGATGTGGTTTACTGCATTTATTGGTGTGAATCTTTTTCAGTCATCTATTACTAAATGGTGCTTAATGATGACCATTTTAAAAAAACTAGGTTTGAAAGATAGTAATGCACAATGCAGCTAAATTTTTCTGATTATAGTCAAATAAACAGTTTATTATTAAAGGAATATTCATGTTAAAAACAATCCCTGAAGTTATTACAGAGGCAAGACAGTCACTTAATACTATTACTGCAGCTGATGCAGCAGAAAAATGTAAAAATGATAATGGCATTATTATTGATGTAAGAGAACCTGCTGAGTTTGCAGAAAAGGCAGGGAGCAATACAATTAATATTCCGCGTGGTTTATTAGAAATGATAATGCTACAAACGTATCCAGATGAAAACTTAGCTATTTTTATCCATTGTGCTACGGGAGCAAGGGCCACTTTCGCAGCAGAGCAGCTTAAACGTGTAGGTTATAACAATGTTTGGGTTGTTACCTCCATGCTAGATGATGTTTGCTGCGTATTTTAATTTGCCAATTCAAGAACGTGATAATTTTAAATAGGTTGTAAGCGATGAGTTCACCATTAATTGTTGACTATTATAGTGATGTTTTATGTGTTTGGGCGTGGATAGCTCAGCGCCGCATTGACGAATTAAATAAGTGCTTAGGTGACAAAATAGAGATACGCTATCACTACCTAGATGTCTTTGGTGATGCGGTAAATAAAATACCAAACCAATGGCACGATCGTGGGGACTTTGAAGGCTTTTCTGCTCATGTTGTTGAATCCGCTTTTGTATATGAAGACGCGCTTATTAATGCTGATATCTGGTCAAAAATTCGTCCCACTTCGTCTGCTAACCCGCACTTGGTTTTAAAAGCGATAGAGTTGAGCTATTCCTGCAAGCAAAGTATTGAGCTGGCGTTAAAGTTTAGACAAGCATTTTTTGTCGATGCTCAAGATATTAGTAATATTGAAATATTGTTCGCGCTTATAGAACAAGCGGGGCTTGATTGTACGCGGGTTAATAAAGCGATACTTGATGGTAGCGCTATGGCAGCTTTGATGTGTAACTATCAACAGGCAAAAACGTTATCTTTAAAAGGTAGCCCTTCTTATATTATCGATAATGCACGACAAATTTTATATGGTAATGTTGGCTATCGAGTATTGTTAGCCAACATTGAAGAGTTGTTAAAAAAGCCGATAAGTGAAGCTAGTTGGTGCTAATCTAATTTCGAGTAACTAGTAACTAGTGACGAGTTTCGAAAACAACATACTGAGCATATGAGGGCTTCTTAACTCGAAATTTTTATGCTCGTAACTGTTGGTTACACCCAACTTGGCACTGTATCCGCATTGATTACTTCATCATAACTCGGGCGCTGTCGAACAACCGCAAATTCACTATCTTTCACCATCACTTCGGGCGCTAACATACGTGTATTGTATGTTGACGCCATTACTGCGCCATATGCTCCACAACTCATAATGGCAATTAAATCGCCTGACTTTGATTCATGAACTTGGCGCGCTTTGGCAAATGTATCACCTGTTTCACAAACAGGGCCAACCACATCGTAAGTTTTAAGCTCAGTTTTTGTTTTATCAACAGCCAAAATTTCATGGTGGGCTTCATACATACTTGGTCGGATCAGATCATTCATACCAACATCTAGAATTAAAAACTGGCGTTCTTCACCCGTTTTAACATAAACAACGCTAGAAACTAAAATACCGGCATTACCTAATAAAGAGCGACCTGGCTCGACCACTATTTTACAATTTAAGTGGCCTAACTGCTTTTTGGCTACCGCGGCATATTCTTCTTTGTTTGGGATTACTTCATCATTGTATGTAATACCTAAACCGCCGCCAATATCAACCACGCTAATGTCATGACCATCACTTCTAAGCTCAACAATTAACTGTGCAATGCGTTTATAAGCTTCTTCAAAAGGAGTAAGTTGAGTAAGCTGTGAGCCAATATGAACATCAACACCTTGCACTTTAATACTTGGTAGAGAGGCGGCTCGACTATATGCAAGTCGGGCTTTGCTAATAGGAACCCCAAATTTATTTTCTGATTTTCCAGTAGAAATTTTCGCATGAGTATTCGCGCAAACATCAGGGTTGATGCGAAAAGCAATCGCTGCCACTTTATTTAAACGTGTAGCAACTTGACTGATAAGTTCAAGCTCAGGCTCAGACTCAACATTAAACTGGAAAATACCTTCCCTTAATGCGTATTCAATTTCAGGTTCAATTTTTGCGACACCAGAGTAAACAATTTTGCTTGCTGGAATACCGGCGGCACGCGCGCGACGTATTTCACCCAGTGATACTACATCTGCACCTGAGCCTAATTTTGCTAAGGTTGATAAAACAGCTTGGTTACCATTAGCTTTTACGGCGTAGCAAATTAGCGTGTTTTGATCCGCAAATGCTCGTTGGTAGTCTTTATAATTCTGACTAATGGCTGTGTTTGAATAACAGTAAAAAGGAGTTCCTACTTGCTTTGCAATGCCGCTGAGCTCAACATCTTCTGCAAACATTGCTCCGTTAACGTGAGGGAAATATTTTTGTGTGGTCATCTGAATATCATCATTAGAGTAGTTATTACCAATCGGACTAATTAATTTATCTGTTTGGTATCAATATAAAACAGCGGATAATCTATTTTATATCGCCACTTTATTCAAGCGGTATTATTCACTTGGCAATATTACTTGTTCGAGATGTTTGACCATACACCTATCCCCAAACCAATTCCTGCATCTTGAAGAGGTTTGGGAATATATTTATGAATTTAGCTTTGACAGTGCGCTTTGTAATTTATCGAGCATTTCAATATTGCTTAACTGTTGTTTTTCTTGATCAAAATTATCATAAAAACTTGGTATTGATAAACTTGCTTTAACCTCGCCAGCAAAATAAGGTGCTGATCCTTTAGCGGCATTTAATACTGTTGCAGCACCACCTGGCCCAGGTGATGTAGCCAATAATATCATGGGCTTATTTTGAAATAGTTTTTGATCAATACGTGAAGTCCAATCAAATAAATTCTTATATGCAGCTGTGTAAGCTCCATTATGCTCAGCAAATGAAATAATAATTGCATCAGCTTGTCCTAATTTTGCATAGAAGTCTTTTGCTTGTTGTGGTTGCCCTAGTAACACCTCTTTATCTTCGCTAAATAATGGCATTTCATAGTCATTTATATCTAACGTTTCTACTTCAACACCTTCTTTATGTTTGACTAGTGATGCCGCGTACGTTGCTAGTTGTTTGTTAATTGATTTTGAACTGCTGCTAGCAGCAAAGGTTAATAATTTCATAGTATAACTTCCTTTGACAAGTTGATGGTTAGTACTATACATTTATTGTTAAATGTAATTAATACGCTAAAAGTGACAAGACTATTTCCATATGACTGTAGATGATAAGAAAACAAAACTATTCGATGGCGTTGTGATTTTCACTCAGGTGGTTAATTGTGGCAGTTTTTCTGCAGCAGCAGAAATAACAGGCCATTCAAATTCCTACATAAGCAAAGAGATAAACAAATTAGAAGCTCGCCTTTCGGTTCGTTTGTTAAATCGTACAACAAGGTCACTTAGCTTAACGCCAGAAGGGAAGGTGTATTTTGAACAGTGTCAACAAATGGTTTTTGACGCTCAAGATGCTTTATCTTTATTAAATCAAGGTAATATAAAACCGAAAGGTAAATTCAAAATAAGTTGTCCTGTTGCATTCGCACAGGGGTATTTACAAAATATTATATTTGAATATATGCAATTGTACCCAGACGTTCAGTTAGAAATAGATTTGAATGACCGCCGTGTTGATCTTGTTCAAGATGGCTTTGATTTAGTGATTAGAGCGACTGATCAACTGGAAGAATCTAGTTTGATTTGCCGTAAGATATATAGCTGTAAAGCCTATACAGTGGCAAGTAGTGACTATTTACAGAAACTTGGTAGACCAAATAAGCCACAGGAATTATCTGGGCATCAATGCATTTGTTATAGTAATTTAAAAATACCTAATCGTTGGCAGTATGTTGATCTTGAAGGTCAAAACATTCAAGTTGATGTGTCAGAAAAAATACTGTGCAACAGTGCGCAAATGGAGCTTGCAATGGTATTGGCTGGTCATGGTGTTTGTCGTTTACCTGAGTTTGCTATGGAGCAGGCCATGAAAGATAATCAACTTGAAATACTCTTTCCACAATACCCTGCACCAGATATTCATGTTTATGCTATTTATCCGAGTAGAAAGCATTTGTCTCCAAAAGTTCGATGTTTTATTGATTTACTCATTGAGCTTATGCCTGTAAATCACTTACAAAATAAAGCTCAACCATAATGGAACGCTGACTATACTGAGCAGAGTACTTAGCACTACGGTACCTGCCACTGTTTGTTGATGTTGTTGGTGAGTAACGGCGATCAAGTAAGCATTAACGCCTGTGGGACAGGCGCTTAAAATGACTAATACGGTAACAATCAAAGGATCGAGTTTGAAGATATATTGACTTGCTATCAGCACTAATATTGGTAGCAAGATTAATTTACTAAAACAGGCAATGCTGATAAAAGTTAGCTCTTGTCGGACCTGATAAAAGGCTAATGAGGCTCCTAAAATAAATAAAGCTAAGGGGATGGCCGGTTTTGAAATTAGCGATAAGCTAGCCTGTAAAAAATCAGGTAAGGATATGCCTAATATATTGATAACTAAACCAGATAATATACTGATGATAAGTGGGTTGTTTACTGTTTGTTTGATGAAGTTAACCCAGATAAATATCTTCATTCCATGTTGAGAATTTGCTTTCGTGGAAATAGCACTGGTTAAGGCAAACAGCATGGCGCTATGAAAGGTGACAATTAAAAAAATTATGCCAATGACTTGCTCACCCATTGAGGCTAATAATACAGGTAAGCCCACAATAACAGTATTTGAATAACTAGCACCTAAAGCAAATACAGCGCTAGCGGCACTATCTTTTTTGGAGGTATTATCTCTGTTGTTAAGGTGTTTTTCTTTATAAAAAAAATAGCTAATAAGCCAAGTAATAAGGTAGCAAGTTAATACCGGTAAATAAAAAGCAGCAAATAATTGTGGGCTGACTTGATCACTTAAATCAGCTTTTGCCATTTGATAAAATAAAAATGCAGGAATACTAATTGAGAAGGTGAATTTACTTAATGCATTAAGCTGGTCTCTACTTAGCCACCTAGTTTTCGTGCAAATATAACCGAGCAGAGCAACGACTATTAAAGGCGATATGATAGAGAGTATGTTCATTAAATAAGACTTTACATTATTTTGATTTCGTTACTTATTGGTAGCTTTGCTCAAAAAAACTTTCAATAATAAGTCTTGCTGATTCAGCATCAATATTATCTTTTTTCAAATTCTTGTAACCACCACGAGAAAATAATTGTTCTTTCGCATCGGCAGTGGTTAATCTTTCGTCTTGAAATTCAACCTTTAAACCAAAACGTCCGGCAATACGATTACCAAACTTCTTAGCATCCTTTGTTAATTGTTGCTCACTGCCATCCATATTCAATGGTAAACCAACAACAATGAGATCTGGTTGCCACTGCGTTAAGTAACTAGCGAGAGAATCCCAGTGTGGAATACCATCATTAGCTTTAATAGAACCTAAAGGAGAGGCGCACCCAGTGATTTCTTGGCCGACTGCAACGCCAATATACTTTTTACCAAAATCAAAACCAATAATAGTACGTTGACCTATTTCTTTTTTTGCTTTGTTTGACACATCTTTACCTTAGTAAGTTTTAGTACCGAATAACTAGTCTTGAATTGGCACTTCTCTACTCGTAACTTTAATTTAAAACTGTTTACGCATGCCCAATATCTGAGGATAAATGGGCAATATCTATTCCGAGTTTTTCAGTCGCTTTTTGCCAACGTTGCTCAATTGGTGTATTAAATAAAATATCACTGTCAGCATCAATAGTTAACCAAGAGTTAGCATGCAATTCAGCTTCTAGTTGACCAGGCCCCCAGCCCGCATAACCTAATGTGACCACAAATTGATCCGGAGCTTTTTCTGTTCCTAACGCCATTAAGATATCTTTTGATGTGGTGATCATGATGTCTTCACTCAATGCTAGAGAGCTCTTCCAACCAGATTGTGTTTTATGTAAAACAAAGCCACGGTTTTGAGAGATAGGGCCGCCAGAAAGGACTAGCTGCTCTAAAGTATGCGCTAACAAAATATTTTTATTTGCACTTTCAGTTCCATTTTCGGTTTTAGGTAAAGACACTTGCGCAAGTTGCTTCTCATTTTTGTCATCAGGTGTTTTGTCGTTAGCACTTCTATTATTTTCTTCATGATCATTTTCTTCAATTTGCTTTAATAAGTCATGCAACGTGATATTGACAGGCATATTGATAATTAAACCCATAGCACCTTCATCATTATGCTCACAAATGTAGGTAACGGTTTTATTAAAATAGTCATTAGCTAATGAGGGCATAGCAATTAAAAATTGGTTCTCTAAACTTTTCATCTATTTACCTTATATAGGTTGTTTTTGAACCTGAAAGCCTATTGTTGCATTACTTTATTTGTTGCACTACAAGTTTTTGTTCCAGAGAAAGCCAAAGAAATTACGTCTTTGCAGGAAAAGTACAACATTTATTGTATGTTGATGTTTTCTTCAATGGCGTCTATTAATTTACCACTAATATTAATAGGGTAGGCGGCTTCTATTTCACGTATACAAGTTGGGCTAGTAACGTTAATTTCAGTAACCTTATCACCAATAATGTCTAAACCGACAAAGAATAAGCCACGCTTTTTAAGTTCAGGTGCGATAGTTTCAGCAATAAGTTTATCACTTGGACTTAAAGGTCTAGCTACACCGCGTCCACCTGCTGCTAAATTGCCTCGGGTTTCCCCTTGCGCAGGAATACGTGCTAAGCAATATGGCATTGGCTCGCCATTTACAATGAGAATACGTTTATCACCATCAACAATTTCTGGCATATACTCTTGTACCATAGCGTATTGTTGGCCATGTTCGGTCAATGTCTCTATGATTACACCGACATTGGCATCATCTTCTTTTATGCGAAAGATGGAAGAGCCGCCCATACCGTCAAGTGGTTTGATAATAATATCTTTTAACTCTTGATGAAAAGCTCGAATTTGAGCATCATTTCTCGTTACTAAAGTACGCGGTGTCAAATCAGCGAACCAAGCAGTAAATAGCTTTTCATTACAGTCACGTAGGCTTTGAGGTTTATTCACAATTAAAGTGCCTTCAACTTCTGCACGCTCTAACATGTAAGTAGCATAAATATATTCAGTATCAAAAGGAGGATCTTTACGCATTAAAATCGCATCAAGTTCACTTAAAGCAATATCTTTTTGATCTGATAATTCATACCAATGGTTAGCATCATCAAATACTTTTACTTGTTGAGTACTTGCACGTGCTTGACCTTGGTCAAGATATAAGTCTTGCATTTCCATGTAATAGATTTCATAGCCGCGTTTTTGCGCTTCCAACATCATTGCCATGGAAGAATCTTTAGCAACTTTTACCTGTGATATTGGATCCATCACAATGCCGAGTTTTATTTTTCTAGATTGTGCTATTGTCATTTTTTATCCTATCTTTATATTATTTAGCAAAGTAGCAATAAATTCATGCTAAGTCGCCAAAACGACATTGTAGTGCTGTAATCGCGGTAAGTGCCGCAGTTTCTGTTCTTAGTACTCTTGGACCAAGTAAAATATCTTGAAAATTAGCTTGGTTTGCTTGGCCTATTTCTTCATCACTTAATCCACCTTCAGGGCCAATTAGCAGCCTAACTCGTTGTTCTTTTTCAGGTGCTTCTATTGGCAATGTCATAATAGAGTGTTCAGCCTTTGGATGTAAGTTAAGTTTAAGAGCACAGGTGTCTTGTTTTAACCAGTCTTGTAAATGCATAGGCTCAGCAACTACTGGTACTATGCAGCGGCCACTTTGTTCACAAGCACTAATGACAATTTTTTGCCATTGGTCATGTTTTTTTGCTAAACGCTCCGTGGATAATTTTACTCCGCAACGTTCGGTAAATAATGGCGTAATTATATTTACTCCCAGCTCTACTGATTTTTGTAACGTGAAATCCATGCGATCACCCCGAGAAATTCCTTGCCCTAAATGAACATTTAATGGTGATTCATTTGCTACTTCTTCTTTGCTTATGATTTCTACGCTAGCATGCTTTTTCTTAACTTCTACCAACTTGGCTGTGTATTGGTAGGTTTCATAGCCATTAAAAAGGGCGACTATATCCCCCTCAGCTAAGCGTAAAACCCTAACAATATGACCAAAGGCATCATCAGATAATTTCACTGTTTTATTTAAAATAAACTCACTATTTTGGTAAATACGTGTTTTGGGCATATCTTTTACTATTGGCTAAAGATTTGTGTTTTAGATAGTTAAAAGATAAGGGCAGAAGTGATAAAAAACAATACTAGTTATAAACTATTTAGTTTTTGAATTTTGGAAACAAAAAACCAGCATCTCTGGATGAGAATACTGGTTTTGGTTTGATATTGTCTTTAGCTTGATAAGGGCAGGAAGTTAGAGCCCAGCTGACTTACGTAAATCATCAGCTTTATCCGTTTTTTCCCAACTAAAAGCAGTAAAAGTATCATCACCAACAGTCATTTCAAATGGCTCACGACCAAAATGACCATATGCTGCTGTTTGTTGATACATAGGATGTAATAAATCTAACATTTTTGTAATGCCGTAAGGACGTAAATCAAAATGCTCACGTACTAGCTCGACTAAACGTTCTTCGCTAACTTTACCTGTGCCAAATGTATCAATGGAAATTGAGGTTGGCTCGGCAACACCAATAGCATACGACACTTGAATTTCACATCGCTGTGCAAGACCTGCTGCAACGATGTTTTTAGCAACATAACGACCAGCGTATGCTGCGCTACGATCAACTTTTGATGGATCTTTACCTGAGAAAGCACCACCACCATGACGAGCCATGCCACCATAGGTATCAACAATGATTTTTCTACCGGTTAAACCGCAATCGCCGACTGGCCCTCCAATAACAAAACGGCCTGTTGGGTTAATATGATATTTAGTATCTTTAGTTAATAATTCTGCAGGAAGAACATGTTTAATAATATTCTCCATTACTGCATTAACTAAATCTTCTTGCTTAATATCAGGGTTGTGCTGAGTTGAAAGTACAATCGTATCAATGGCAACAGGTTTATTGTCTTCATAGATAAATGTTACCTGTGATTTAGCATCGGGACGTAACCACGGGAGAACACCCGATTTACGTGCTTGTGCTTGACGCTCAACTAATCGATGCGCGTAATACAATGGGGCAGGCATTAAGGTTTCAGTTTCATTAGTCGCATAACCAAACATTAAGCCTTGGTCACCAGCACCTTGATCTTCAGGTTTCGAGCGATCAACGCCTTGAGCTATTTCAGGTGATTGTTGGCCAATTAAATTCATAATGCCACAAGTTGCACCATCAAAACCAACGTCAGAAGAAGTGTAACCAATATCACTAATAACATTACGAGTGATTTTTTCCAAATCAACCCATGCGTTTGTACTTACTTCGCCAGAAATAATAGCAACCCCAGTCTTAACCATGGTTTCACAAGCAACACGGGCAAATTTATCTTTAGCAATAATAGCATCTAATACCGCATCAGAAATTTGATCGGCTATTTTATCTGGGTGACCTTCAGAAACGGACTCAGAAGTAAAAAAATGTGTAGACATAAAACCTCAAAAAAACAGGTACTGAACACTCAGTATTGAGTGCTATTTAATTGTTGCTAAGTGTAGCGGCTTTGTTTAAATAGATAAAGTTTTTTACGTCTAGACGGCTAAAATAATTTAAATGATACTGATTGTTCAAATAATTTGGTGCACAGGTTATCTAAAAGAAGTGATGGTTTAGAGCTGAAAAACTCAATGCTAGTTGAATTGTCAAAGGTCGTGCAAAGTTGGTGTTTTTGTAATTGACGTTGTAACTCATTCGTAACAGGTGCTGCTGTATCCATCACTTTAATACTATCACCGCAAATTGTTTTTATCTTTTGCAGTAAAAAAGGGTAATGGGTGCAGCCCAGTACAATAGTATCAACTTCTTTATTTATTAATGGAATTAAGTAATGATTAAGTAAATCGTCACATTGCGGGCTATTAATCTTGCCTTGTTCAATAAGTTCAACCAAGCCTGGGCATGCTTGGATAATAATGTCTGTACCTCTAGTGAACTTATCAACTAAAGTTAAAAAGCGTGGGTTTTTTGCTGTGGCATGAGTGACCAAAACACCAATTCTTCCATTTTTGCTATAGAGAGTTGCTGGTTTTATTGCAGGTTCAACACCTATAATAGGAATAGTTATTTTTTTTCGTAATTGATCAATTGTATTCACTGTGGCGGTATTACAAGCAACAACCAAAGCTTTTACTTGTTGTTGTAGCAACTTTTCAGCAAGAGTATTGACTCTTTCAATAATAGAATCTTCGGTTTTATTGCCATAGGGAGCGTGTAGTGTGTCAGCAACATAAATGAGTTTTTCATAAGGTAACTGTTGTTTTATGTGTTTCGTGATAGATAAGCCACCTACGCCAGAATCAAATATTCCTATTGGTTGATTATTCACTAAAGTCATACATTTGTGCTTGATGTAATAATGTTTATAGATTGGATCATAGAAAGAAGTTCTTCCAAGGTGCCGCAGTAAACCGTAGTCCTGAACACCGTGTGTTCAGGGCGGAAATATCATTTTAACCGTAGGCTTCCCGATACGAGCCGGGCTTGCACAATAGCTAATAATCAACTCCCTAGAGTAAAACTTATCGGCTCAGGGACATAGTTTCTTACAAACACCCCAGAAGAGATTTCATTATAACTGAAATTTAAATAGTAATAAGCTTTTTTTAACTGGTTTGATTTGTTTGCTTAATATTTAACTACTTCTATACTTATTTATCCTAGTTTAGCTAAAAGATAACCATATTTGATGATTATTGCACTTAATGTGTGAATTTCAACCGAACAAATTATTTCAATAAAAAAACAGTTGACCCCATAAAAGAAATCTATACAATGCGCTCCAGTTCCAAGGGGTTCAGCCAAAAAGCTTAACCAACTGGATGTTTTGATAAGTTAACTACGCTCATTTATTGATAATAGG